>PVBE012581398.1_pt1 | contig 165129 bp, 152 predicted proteins | sample 1631181 | NCBI WGS metagenome assembly PVBE01 (sample SAMN08397723, study PRJNA350692) | Marine metagenome, whole genome shotgun sequencing project. | isolation source: water | place: Pacific Ocean | collected 2012-04 | reverse complement strand
CGTGACTCTCGATCGCATGCGTGCACTCAGGGCTCGCTGGGAAGCCACTGCTCAGTCGTAGCGGTCCATGGGTTTTTCGTCCCAGGCAGGCAGCGCCCCGATGGTCGCCGAGGTGATGTCATGACTCGCCAGGAAGCAGCGCGCTGGCTCGCCTTCGCCCTGCTGCTGCTGGTCGTGGTGGTGGTCTATGCCAACGGCCTGCACGGCGAGTTCGCCTACGACGACAAGGTCGAGGTCATCGGAAACAGGACCATCCGCGTTCTGGAGCGCTGGCGGCTGATCCTCAGCTACAACGAGTCCCGACCCATCACCCTGTTCAGCTACGCGCTGAACTTTCGCTACGCCGAGTACGAGCCCTTCACCTACCACCTGGTGGACCTGGCCTTGCATGCGGTGAATGCGGGGCTGGCGCTGCTTCTCGGCACGAGCATCGCTCAGCTTCGTGAGCACCCGCGTCCGCTCTGGACCGGCCTTGCCGCGGCTCTGCTCTGGGCCGTGCACCCGATGAACACCGAGGCCGTGAGCTACGTCACCGGCCGGAGTGAGCAGCTCACGGCCACCTGGGTCTTTCTGGCCCTGTGGCTCTGGACGCACTGGTCGAGCGAAGGCGACTGGCGCTCTCTGGCAGGAGCATGGCTCGCAGCGGCCCTGGGGGCCTTCACCAAGGAAGTGGCTCTGGTTCTGCCGGTGGCTTTCCTTCTCGTCGATCTGCTGCTGACCCGCCGCCCGGTTCGCTGGATCGGTCACCTGCCGGGCGTCGCAGGCCTCTGCGCCGTGTTCTGGTATCGCTACGAGACCTACGGCTTCCTGATCACCGAGGGTCCGGCTCAACGCGAGCTCGGAGTTCAGCTCTGGACCGAGGCCGAGGTGGTGCTTCGCTACCTCCAGCTCTCGGTGCTGCCCATCGGGCAGTCGGTCTTCCACGACCATCCCGAGACGGGCGCCACCCTCCGCAGCGTCTCGGCCGGGGTCTTTCTGATCGGCGCGACAGCCCTGGCCCTGTGGCGCCGCCACCCCATCTACAGCACCGCCTGGTTGCTCTTCCTGCTGGTGCTCGCCCCCTCCTCGTCCTTCGTTGCGCTCAAGGAGACCATGGCGGAGCACCGGGTCCACATTTCCCTGTGGGCGGTCTGTCTGGCCTTTTCCTGGGGGCTCTCCAGCCTTCCGCTGCGCCGCTTTCAGGGCACGGTTCTCGTCCTGGCGGTGGTGTTGGGAGCGCTCACGGTTCGGCGAAACCAGGTGTGGGCGACCGAGGTGTCGCTCTGGGATGACGCCACCCAGAAGAACCCGAACTCTGCGGAGGCCTGGTACGGCTACGGGGACGCACTCTTCCTGGCGGGTGATGCGGGGGATCCGAGGCGCGCCGATCGCCAACTGGAGGAGTCGGCGAAGGCCTACCGCCGGGCGACCGAGCTCGCTCCGAAGAACACCAACGCCTGGAACAACCTGGGGCGGGCCGAGGCGACCATGGGCCACCATGAAGAGGCCGAAGAAGCGTGGAAGGAGGCCCTGAAGGTGAGCCCGAGCTACTGCCGCGCCCACTCGAACCTGGGCCAGCTCAAGACGCGGGAGGAGAACTACCTGGAGGCTGAGAAGTGGTTCAACACGGCTCTGGCCTACTGTCCTCGGAACTGTCGGGCCCATGCCATGTTGGGCTGGCTGTATGGCTGGGAGCTGGACGAGAAGGAGAACGCTCAGGCCCACTTCGAGGTCTACCTGGAGCACTGCGAGAGCGATGCTCAGATCGAAGACGTTCGGCAGTGGGTGATGGAGTTGACCTGGTAGCCGTAGACTGGTGGTGATGCGCGTCCTGTTGGCCCGTCCCCCTCGTCGCGATTCTCGCGATGCGGGCTTGCCCGTTCCTCCGCTGGGGCTCGCCTACCTGGCGGGGACGCTCAGGTCTCAGGGACGCCCCGTCGAGCTGCTCGATGCCTACGCGCAGGGTTGGAGCTGGGGGCGCTTCGAGGCCGAGCTGAGGACTCGGCGGCCCGATGTCCTGGGACTCAGCGCCATGACTCCGGTCTCCGACCTCGCTTATCGAGCGGCTCGACTCGCGCGCCCTCATGCCCAGCGCATCGTGCTGGGAGGGCCTCACGCGACCGCCGTGCGACAGCAGGCCTTCCAGGACTGCCCCGAGCTGGACCACCTGGTCATCGGGGAGGGTGAGGAGACCATCGTTCCCTACCTGGACTGGAGCAGCGGCCCTCCTCCTCCCGGCGTGCTGGCGCGAGATCAGCCCTTCCGTGAGCGCAGGCCGAGCAGGCCCATCGAGGACATCCCGTGGCCAGCCCGCGACCTCTTGCCCCGCCATGCCTACCGCTACTTGATGGCCACGAGGCCGGGCTTCGCGACGATGATCACCAGCCGGGGTTGCCCCTTCCGCTGCTCCTTCTGCGACAAGTCGGTCAGCGGATCGGTCTGGCGTGCCCGCCCTGCTGGAGACGTGGTCGATGAGCTCGACCACCTGGCGCGGCAGGGAATTGGCTTCGTGAACTTCTACGACGACAACTTCACCCTCCACCGGCGCCGCGTGCGCGAGGTCTGCGAGGAGATCCTCCGGCGTGGGGTGGACGTCGAGTGGAAGTGCGAGGGTCGGGTCGATGGGGTGGACGCCGAGCTTCTGAAGCTCATGCGGCGGGCTGGATGCCGGGTGGTGGCCTACGGCGTGGAGAGTGGCAATCCGGAGACCCTGGCTCTGCTTCGCAAGGACATCAGCGTGGACCAGGCAGAGTCCGCCTTTGCGGCGACGAGGGAGGCGGGGCTGCGCAGCCTGGCCTACATCATCCTGGGCGCGCCGGGAGAGAGGAGCGACGAGGTGGTGAACACACTGCGCTTCGTGGACCGGATCGGCGCCGACTATGTGCAGTTCAGCTCGCTGGTCGCCTTGCCGGGTACGCCGCTCTTTGCCAGCCACGGAGCCCGGGCCGGGGGCGATGTCCGAAACCCGGTGGACGGGGACGCGGATCGGCGCACGGTGAGCGACCTCCCGGCGGCGGAGCTCGCACAGCTGATGCGCAGGGCGTGGACGGGCTTCTACCTGCGGCCCAGGCCAATGGCGCGCCTGGCGCGGGATGCCTGGGTCAGTGGGTCGTGGCGAGAAGCGGGACGCCTGGGGGTGGCGATGGCTCGCTGGTCGGTCGCCTCCTGACCAGGGCGCCGAGCACTCAGGCGAGCTCCTTGAGCACGCCCTTGATCTGCCGATAGGGCAGCACCCGCAGGATCTCGTCGAGAGAGGTCAGCCCATCCCTGGCCTTGGACAGGCCGTCTTCGACCAGTGTGCGGAAGCCTTGTTCCCGGGCCTGGAGGCGCAGGCTCGTGATGGACTCTCCATGAGAGATCGCATCTTGTAGTGCCTCGTCCACGACCAGGATCTCGTAGAGCCCGGTTCGGCCCCGGTAGCCGGTGTCGTAGCAGTGCTCGCAGCCACGACCTTTCTGGAAGCGCTGCCCGCGGATCAGGGTGCTGAGTACTCGGGCAGCCTCCGGGCTGGGCTTCGCCTCTTCGGCGCAATCGGGACAGATGCGCCGCACCAGGCGTTGTGAGACCGCAGCGAGCAGGTTCTCCGCGATCTGATCGCGTTCCAGGCCCAGGGTCTCGAGGCGCGGCACCACGCCGAAGGAGTCCCCCGTGTGCAGGGTGGTGAGGACGAGGTGGCCGGTCGCTGCGGCCTTGTTGACCATGACTGCGGTCTCCGCATCCCGTACCTCCCCAACCAGGATCACGTCGGGATCCTGACGCAGGAAGGTGCGCGCGAGACGCGCCATGGTCAGGTTGGGTCCGACCTGCTTCTGGTTGACCTTGTCCAGCTGGTACTCGATCGGATCTTCGGCGGTGAGGATCTTGCGCCGCCCGTCGTTCACCCGCGTCAGCGCGGAGTAGAGAGTGGTCGTCTTCCCGCTTCCGGTGGGTCCGGTCACGAAGACCGCGCCCTCCGGGTTCTTGATGATCCGCTCGAAGGTGTCCGCGTGATCCGGGAGCATGCCGAGCTTCTCGATGGGAAGGAGGCCGGTCTTGGCGTTCAGGACGCGGAGGACGGCGTCTTCCCCCCCCGGCCCGGGCAGGGTGCTGACCCGAAAGTCGACCCGGTCCCGGCGCATCCCGTCGGTGACCACGATTCGGAAGCGGCCATCCTGAGGCACGCGGTGTTCGGCGATGTTGAGCTTGGCGAGCACCTTGATTCGGCTCACCACCTCCGCCACGTTGCTGGGACTGATCGGTGTCGGGAGCTGATGGAGCACGCCGTCGATGCGAAAGCGCACGTCGACGTCGCGCGGGTAGCACTCGACGTGGATGTCCGAGGCCCCGGTGGCCACAGCGCGGAGGAGCAGGTCGTCGATGAGATCCGGCACCGGAGAGTCATGAACGACGCCGGGCTTGTTGCTGTCGACGATGTGGCCGTCCCCCAGATCCCCTCGTCCACCGTATCCCTCGTCGAGGGCGATGGAGATCTCCCAGTCCGTGAGATGGACGGGGATGATCTCGCGCATCCACCGTTCGTGGAGGAGATGAATCGTCGCGGTGTCCTGCGGATCGAGCATCCCGACGTGGATCGCGTCGGTAGCTCCGATGTCGATCTCCCCAAGGACCACGACCCGCCGCCGTTCGGAGAAGACAAGGGGCAGAAGTTGTACGGAGGGAGGGTGCACCGTGAAGTGCGAGAGTTCGGTGAACGCTCCGATCTTGCGGCGACCCATGTCTGTGATCCTACGCTCGGATGGGAAGAAACAAGACACCGGGATGCTGAGTCAAGTCTCCGCGCTGCGGTCCGACTCAGTAGATGTTCATGAAAGCGGACCTGGCCACGCTGCTCGCCGAGGTGGAGCGAGCCCCCCTCGACCCCGATGCCTGGCTGCACCTGGCTCGAGCCATGCTCGCCCGATCCGAGCAGTCCGGCACCACCTTCGCCTGGGACCAGGTGCTGCGGCTCAGGCCGGACGATCCCGGGCTCTGGCTGGAGCGTTCGGAGGCCGAAGGGAAGCTGTCCAGTGTGGCCTCCGCCCGCGCCAGCCTGGTACGCGCCGCAAGCTTGCCCTGTCAGCCCGATCTGGCGCGTCGTGTGGTCTCACGCCTGCTGGAGGAGGGTCTGCTCCAGGAGGCCGAGTCCCTCCTCACCCGAACGGTCGCGGATCACCCTGAGCGTGCGGACCTGCGCTACGAGCTGGCCGCCCTGTTGCGACGCTCGGAGCGCTACGAGGCCGCAGCGGACCATCTGAGCCGGCTGGTGAGGGAGCGTCCTCAGGACCCCTCCTTCCTGGGAGCCTATGGTGCCGTGCTCTCGAACCTGCGGCGCTGGGACGAGGCCCGACCGATCCTGGAGCGCGCGCTGCGGCAGAGCCCGGAGGACCGCGATCTGCTCAGCGCAATGGCGCGCTTGCTGGAACGGACCGGAGATCCCCAATCAGCCTGGGCGCTGCTGGAGCCTCACCGCGATCAGCTCGATAGGAACGCCAACCTGGCCGCCTGCTGGTCCTCTGTGTGCGTCCAGCTGAAGCGTCCAGAGGCTGCCCTTCCGGTGCTACGGCGGGCCCTGAAGCGAGCGGATCGTCCCGATCAGCGGCGCTTCGTCGAGTTCGCGCATGGTGCGGCGCTCGATGCCTCAGGACAGCACGACGAGGCCTTTCTGGCGTGGACTCGCGCCAACGAATTGCGCGCGGGGAGTTTTGATCCCGAGGCCCACGAGCAGTACATCGACCGCCTGATTGCGAGCTTTTCGGCGGAGGCTCTTCCGAAGCTGGCTCGCGCCAGGACCGGTGACAGACGGCCGGTCTTCATCGTTGGAATGCCCAGGAGTGGAACGAGCCTGGTCGAGCAGATCCTGGCCTGTCACCCCGAGGTGCACGCTGCCGGGGAGCTCACCTGGATCCCCTCCATCGTCGCCCAGCTCGAGCAGCGCGACCACTGGCCGGATCTCCATCGATTGCCTCCGGAGCTGATCGACTCCGCGGCTCGTTCCTATCTGGACGAGCTCGGTGCTCGTGCGGGCTCCTCACAGCGCTTCACCGACAAGCTCCCCCACAATGCGCTGCACCTGGGCTTGATCGCCCTGCTGTTTCCGGAGGCCCACGTGATCCACTGCCGTCGGGATCCGGTGGACACCTGCGTCTCGTGCTTTGCCCAGAACTTCTACGGGCCCTACGCGTACACGACCCGCCTCTCGTGGCTTGCCTCCTTCTACCGGGACTACCACCGGCTGACCGCGCACTGGCACCGGGTCTTGCCGCTGGCCATCCACCAGGTCCACTACGAAGAACTCGTGGCGGAGCCCGCCTCCCAGACCCGGGCGCTCGTCGACTTCCTGGGGCTGGCCTGGGACCCTGCCTGCCTCTCCCCGCACGAGCGTCGTGGTGTGATGGACTCGGCGTCCTACGCCCAGGTTCGGAGACCCATCTACCGCAGCTCGGTGGAGCGCTGGCGACGCTACGAGCGACACCTCGGCCCCCTCCTCGAGGGCTTGGGGCCCCTGGGACCCGAGCGGCAGGGAAGGCCCGAAGGCTAGCCCGCGATGAGGTGTCCACCCTTGAGCTTGAAGTTCTCGGGTACCTCGACATCCCCGACCTTCCAGCGCCGCTGACTCGCGACGTCGGCGATGCGGTGCTTCACCCGTCCGGATTCCTCCTCGGGCGAGAGCCGTGCCAGGAGTGCGTCGCGGATTGCTGGCGTCTCGTCCTGGACGATGAGCACCTCGACACAGGCGTAGCGGCAGCCTTCGTTGAAGTCGTCCAGAAAGCGCATGGCGCTCTCGGTCACGTCGGCGCCCCGAAAGTTCGCCAGCATGACCAGCAGGTCGTGCTTCTTCTTGGGCTTCAGGCCGCTCTTGGCGAACTCGACGTCCAGCAGCTCCAGGTTCAGAGCCTTGGCCGCCTCGACGCCGGCCAGCTCCCGGTACACCTTCATGGCCCGGGCGAAGCTGCGGCTGCGGCGCATGAAATCCGCCACCGGCTCGATGGCGTCGCTTCCCAGGGAGAGCAGGATGCGCTCGACGCGGTCCTTCTCCACCTGGTCTTTCATCTGGTGCTCGTAGGTCATCTCGAAGCGACCCAGCATGCCCACGATGGCGTCGTGGCTGCCTTCCTCGGCAAGCCACACCGCCGCCGCCTCCCGTTGCTCGACGGGGGTGTCCTTGTGGCGGACCTTGCGCGCGTAGAACTCGATCTTCTTCTCGTTGCTTCCGACCAGCTCGGTGACGAAGTCGAAGATGCCCATCAAACCTCCAGCGTCTCGCGACTTAAGTTCTGCGCTCGTTCGGCACAAGCCCCAGCCACAGCGTTGCGCCCAGATTGGGGGCTGCTGGAGTCAGTCCCACGGACGCTTCTGCTCCGCTGGTCAGGCGGGTGCCGGTCCAGCCGACGCCGAAGCCCACGCTCAGGTCGGCCGGGTTGTGGGATGAGGCCAGCCGGCCACCGCCGGAGCTCCACAGATCGACGGGCCCAAAGGATCGCCCCACCCTCAGGTCCACCAGGGCGGCGTCGTCCTGGGCAGCGAAGGCGTTGGGGTTGCCGAGGATCGCAAGGCCTGCGCCTGCATCGATATGCACTGTTTCGCCCCACCCTAACCAACAGCGTCCGGCCCAGTCCGTCTCGTCGGACCCCAGTCCGCTTGTGTCCGGCGCGTTGGGGAGTTTCACCTCGTTGTCCACCCAGATAGCGACGGGCCCCTCCCACACCAGGACGGAAGCGCCCAGGCGTACATCTCCGCTCCCGAAGACCGTGGATCCGTCCGGGAAGCGGAGCCTCTGGTAGGGGTAGGAAGCGCGTAAGGCCACCTGGGGGGCCGGCTGCCAGCTGAGGGCGACCCCCAGTGCCAGGCGATCCCGTTCGCTTGCTCGAAAGGCCGGCACGAGACCTGTGTCGGCTCTTGCGGTGAGGCCCGCCGCGCTTCCCCGGTGTTGTGGCAGGTCGCCGAAGCCGGAGGCGATCGAAGCGTAGCCCACGAAGCTGGTAAGGATTGCAGACACTTTGTTGACGCTCCCTCCAGGGCTTGGGTACCTTAGCCCGGACCCCGAGCACGCCCGCGACCACGGGTTATGTCTTGAATCCCGAAAGGACGCTCATGCACCACACGACCAGCGCTTCCCTCTTCGTGGTGTTGCCACTCTTCTTCATCGCCTGTGGCGACAAGGAAGACACCGGCGACCCCTACTGCCCCCCCTCGGCCTACGCCGGCGTGGACCAGTCTCTTCTTCTGGGGGCGACGACGGACCTCGATGCAACGCAGACAGCGGAACTCGACGACGGCACCGTGCTGGCGTCGGGCTACCCGAGCGGCTGCAACCAGGACGTCGATCACACCTTCCACTGGAAGTTCATGAGCTTGCCGGTGGAGAGCCTTCTCGACGAGAGCGCGCTGACGGACAACAATTCGCAGACCGCCTCTGTCAGCAGCTTCACCCCCGATGCCATCGGGACCTACGTGTTGAGCCTGGTCGTCTGTGACGACATCGGCGACGAGCCGTGCTCCGCAGCGGACGTCGTGGCCGTCACGGTGAGCTCGGACGACGCGATTCCGGTCGCCGAAGCGGGCGATGCGCAGACGGTGGACGTGGGTGACCGTGCTGACCTGGACGGAACCGAGTCCTACGATCCCGACGGCAGTGACCTGGAATACTCCTGGGCCTTGGGCTCCACTCCGAGCTGCTCCGAGCTGGGCGGTGACGACCTCTACAACGCGAGCACTGCGACCCCCTCGCTCATCTGCGACTGCGAGGGAATCTATGTGGTCTCTCTCGCGGTAAACGACGGCATGCACTGGTCCGAGCCGGATCATGTCAAGGTCACCTGCAACAGCGGCAACTCCGCTCCCGTGGCCGACGCGGGAGATACCGAAGCGCTGTCTCCCTGCACGGACTTCACCATCGAGCTGAACGGCTTCGGTAGCTACGACCCCGACGGCGATGAGCTGACCTTCCAGTGGAACGTGGTCACCGTGCCCAACGGCAGCCTTGCGGACGACAGCAGCTTCAGCGACACGACGGTGCCGAACCCCGAGTTCACCTGGGACGTGCCCGGCGACTACACCTTCGAGCTGCAGGTCTTCGACGGCGAGTTCTGGTCCGCTCCCGACGTGGTCACCCTGACCTTCGTGGATATTTCGGAGAACCAGAAGCCCACCGCCAACGCGGGTGAGCCCGAGACGGCGGAGGTCGAGTCCGAGTGCACGAGCACCTCCTACGTGTGGAGTTGTGATGCCTGCAACGCCGTCGAGTTCGATCTCGATGGCACGGCCTCTTACGATGACGATGGTGATACCTTGACCTACTTGTGGGAAGCAGCCAACAGCGAGTCATCAGCGGTCTCCATCGCTTCGCCGACGACCGCGCTGGCCACTGCCCTTACACCCGAGGTCGAGGCGACCTACGGAACGGGACAGACCACGGCATTCGACCTGAAGCTCACCGTCGCGGACTGCGCGGACAACGATACGGATACCGTGAAGTTCTCCGTGACCTGTACCGGCGTCAACTGAGGAAGACATGAAGATCTTGCTGAATGGCTTCACAACCCTCCTCGCTTCGGTGCTTGCACTGACGGTCCTGACCTCCTGCAAGAATGCTGAGGACTCTGCCGTCATCGACGTCAACTACGCCCCTGTCGCCAACGCGGGCTTGGACCAGGCCCAGACCGCCGACGCCAAGGTCTTGTTGGACGGGTCCGCGTCCTTCGACGAAGACGGTGACACGCTGAACTACTCCTGGAGCTTCGAGTACGTGCCAGAGGGCAGCTCGCTTGGCGAAGGGGGCGCTGATGCCTTCTTCCCGAACGGCTCGAACGAGTCCGTCCAGACCTCTTTCCAGCCCGATGCCGTCGGCACCTATGTGGTCGCGCTCAAGGTCAACGACACTCGTCTGTGGTCCGCCCCGGACTTCGTCGTCGTTCGCACCGAGACCCCGGAGACCATCCCGGTGGCTGACGCGGGTGAGGACGTCATCGTCAACCAGGGAGACTCGGTCTGCCTGGATGGATCGGGCTCCTACGACCCCTCGGGTATGCCGCTCAGCTACCTCTGGAGTCTCGTGGCCATCCCCGAGTTGAGCACCCTGGACAGCACCGGCTTGCAGGGCGCGGACTCTTCCGAGTTGTGTTTCACGGCGGATGCTCGAGGCGTCTACACCTTCTCGCTGCAGGTCAGCAACGGCCTGACCTCCTCCCTCTCCGACGGTGCCAATGTCACGTCGGTCGGTGACAACGGCGAGCCGGTGGCCAACGCGGGCGAAGACAAGTCCGGTCAGGACTGTTCCTGGCACAGCCTCAGTGGCGGTGGCTCGGTGGATCCCGACGGTGACACCCTTTCCTACTTCTGGGAGCTCCAGTCCAAGCCCAGCGACTCCGACACCGCGAGCGACACGAGCTTCAACCCGGACCGCTTCGCGAGCAACCCCACCTTCTTCGCCGACACTGCTGGTGTCTACGTTCTCTCGCTGACGGTCTTCGACGGGAGCAACTGGTCCACCCCGGATCTGCTCGTCATCACCGTGGGCGAGCGGGCCTTCAACAACCCGCCGGTGGTCAGCATCGACACCCCCGATGCCATCGATGCGGGTGAGGCCTGTTGTGAGCCGAGCGGCTACGTCTACGACTGCGACGAGTGCACCTCGCAGACCACCAGCCTGGGTGATGTGGTCACCATCAACGACCCGGACAACGATCCCTACACCACCAAGTGGGAGGTCATTGACGGGGACGTGACCTTTGTGGACGACTCCGATGTGGCCACGAACTTCAAGATGGACGACATCGAGCCTGCCGAGCCCCAGATCACGGAAGACAACGAGTTCCAGCTCCAGCTCACGGTCACCGACTGCACCGGCGAGGCGACCGTGGCAACGGTCACGCAGGTCGTGCAGTGCACCGGCGCGGACGAGACCGACACGGGCATCGACTGCGAAGCCGCAGAGGAATAGCCGCCGCGCTCGCGCTGCTCTTCCTCAGCGGCGCAGGTGAAGGAGAGCCTACCCCCATGGTCTCTGTGCCGTGGGTGAGCGGTCCCTGTGCGGACCCCCGCTTGCCGGCACTCGCAGGGGAGTGGGCGGTGGGCTGCAGCGCCTTGAAGGCAGACCGCGCCCAGAACCTGCGCACCGGTGAGCGCATCACCCTTCGGCACGCAGCGGAACACGTGGCACTCGCCGATGGCGTGGTCTACGGAAAGCCTGGGCTCTGGAAACTCGAGGAGGGCGGGACGCTTCGGCAGAAGGAGGTCCTGCGGGCGCGTGAGTTCGAGCAGTTGGCTACGGATGGAACGATCGTTGCGCTGACGACGGAGCAGGACGTACAGGTTGGCGATCTCTTCGGAAATCGTCGCCGCCACCTGCTGCCAGCACCCGCGCCCTGGTACCCACCGGCGGTAGGCGCTGGTCGAGTCGCCTGGGTTGTGCACGATGGAGACGAGGGCATCTGGTGGTTGGAGCCCGGAGCACGCGAAGCCACTCCTCTGGCCGATGGAGAGGGGCACGAGCGCCACGTTGCGCTGTCCGGGACGCACGTCGCCTGGATCGAAGACCGGGCGGTCGTGGTGCAGGATCTGTCGACAGGAGAGGAGCGGCGTCTGCGCGCGGATGCACACACCGCTCGTGGTCTCACGCTGGAGGGAGGAATCGCCTGTTGGGAGCAGTGGACCGGGACCGACGTGGATGTCGCCTGTAGTGATGGGGTGACCGTCCAGCGGCCTCGACACCAGCGAAACCCCAGCCGGCACGGACGATGGCTGATGGTTGTGGAGGAGGGGCAGGCACTGGTGCTGGAGTTTCCGCAGCCGGCGGTTGATACTCTGGGCCTGTGAGACAGGCTCTGGCGGCAGTCACCGCGGTTCTCGCCATCGTGGTGCTCCTAGCTGCGCCGCCCTGGATGCCCGAGGTGGGTCTGCGGGCCGCCTCGGGGCTTGGTGCCACGGTCGCGGTCGTGTTCGCGTGCACGGGACTGGGAGGGGCCTTGCTTCGGCAGGCGGATGCGGTGGACGCGCTGGCCTTGGGTCTTGGCGTTCTGGGTCTCGTTCTACTCCCCGTGGGCGTTCTGGGCTGGCTGAACCCCTTGTCCTGCGCGATCCTGGTCTGCCTGGCTGCTGCTGGCTGGTTGATGCGGCCGGAAGTCCGGATGCCCCCCGTCAGCCTGGCGCTCGTGCTCCTCGCAGCACCCTTTCTGCTGGCGGGGCTGCTGGTCACCCTCACTCCTCCGTGGGACACCGATGAGGTGTACCAGCACCTGGCTCTGCCCTCGAAGTTCCTCCTCGAAGGGGGGCTGGTGGGTGGGCCGTTGCACCCGGATGCCAGTCGGCCCATGGGGCTCCACCTGGTCTACACCGCCGCGCTTGCGCTGGGCGGCGAGACGGCTCCCAAGCTGCTGGCCCTGGTCCTCTTCGCAGTACTCCTGGCCAAGCTCGCGACCATGCAGGGACGGGTCGCTGGGTTGGTGGCCATCGCCTTGTTGTTGGGGAGCTACACCGTCGTCCGAGAGCTCGGGCTGGCCTACAACAACCTGCCAGCTGCCCTGTATGGCTTGCTGGCTCTGGACTCTGCCCGCAAGGAACGCCCCTGGCGCATGGCGCTCTTCGCCGGCTTTGGGCTGTGCGTCAAGTACACCCTGGCCCCGGTCGTCGTGGGGGTGGTGTTGCTCTATTGGAGCCGAATCGGGTGGCGTCGGGTCGGGCCGGTGGTCCTCGCCTCTGCCCTGGCCCTGGCGCTGGTCGCCCCCTGGTGGCTCCGGAACGTCGTGGAGGGGCTCCATCCGCTCTTTCCCTACGCCGGGTGGGCCGACGGTGAGGGTTTCCGGTTCGTCTTCATGGAACGCTATGGGACAGGTCGCGAAGCCATGGACTTCCTGCTGCTTCCCTGGAACGCCACCGTGAACGGCGATCCGGACAGCTACATGTTTCTCGGGCGGATCACCCCGGCTGGAATGGTGCTGATCCCCGCTGCACTCTGGGCCTGGTTTCGTGGAGAGCGCTGGATCGGGGTTGCCGTGCTGGGGGCCCTGGGCTGGGCAGTCGGACCCCACTGGCTGCGCTACCTGATCATGCCCTCCGCCATCCTCGCGCTGGCCGCAGGCACGGGGTTCGCGCGTCTGCCCGGCTGGGGGCGGGCCATCGTCGTTGCCGTGTGGATACTGGGGCTTCCTTCCAACCTTGGACCCTGGCTTGAAGACCAGCGACCCGCAGTGGCCCTGGGGGAGCGACCCGCCGACTCCTTCCTGGAGGAGCGCCTCCCCGGCTGGACCTGCGCGGCCTGGGTGAACGAGTACACGCCGGAGGACGCGGTGGTGGCGATACTGTTCGCGTGGCCGGGTCACTACGTCCAGCGACGCTGGGTGCTCTCCTCGGTCGAGGATCACGTGCCGACACGGCACTGGCTGCACGTCCATGGGGACGAGGCCCTGGCTGCGCTGCGGGCCGAGGGCGTCAGCTATGTGTTGGCCGGCAGACCGCGTTTCATCCACAAGCTCTTCTCCTTCTTGTCGGAGCCCGACTTCGATGAGCAGTTCCGTCAGCCGGAGCGTGCGCTCGAGGAGCTGTTGCTGGCCGAGGGCACGCTGATGTTCGAGGATGGCCGCTACGGCGTGTGGAGGTTGGACTGAAGCAGCGGTTGCTCGCGCTGATGAAGAAGCACTGGGGGAGCGCTCTGCTGGGCCTCTTCGACGTCTTCGTGATCTGGCTGATCTTCCAGGTCCGATCGTGGGCCTGGTTCCGCGGGGACCTGGGCCACGAGGGCTTCGAGGACGTCCCTGAAAGCTGGTGGCGGTGGGGCAGCGCCGCGGACCTCCTCCTCTTCGGGCCGGACGCGGGCAACTGGGCGGCCAACGCGCGGGCTCTGGTCGAAGGGGCCGCTCCGGACCTGAACCGGCTGCCGGTCTACGGGTGGATGACGGGGTGCATGACCTTCTTCTTCGATGACTATGTCTTCGCGGGGCACCTGGTGAACCACCTGGCCAGCGCCCTCGTCTGCGTGGTCACCTACCTCATCGGTCGCGCCACCAGCGGTCGTGGGGTCGGGCTGGGAGCCGGCTTGCTGGTCGCGATGCTGCCGCAGCTCATCAACGCGCAGAACCTCTACGGCGTGGATCCGGTCATGAACCTGATCGTGCTGCTGCTCATCCTGGTGGGCTGGTGGGCCATGACCGGACCCTGGTGGGCCGTGCTCCTGGCGGGAGTGGTCGGTGGGGTCTGCGCCGCCACGCACTACCTGGCCATGATCTTCCCGCTCCCCATCGCCCTGCTGATGCTCTTGCACCGAGGAGACTGGCGCCGTCGCCTGCTGGCCCCGGTGGCCTTCCTCTGTCTGAGCTGGCTGGTCTTCCAGGCCTTCATGTTGCCCTATCCACCGCTCTCTCTGAGCCAGGTCCTGGCGGTCTATACCGAGGGCGTCGTGGGCAGCCACGACCGCGCGGACCTGAGCGGTGGTGGGTTCGCTGCCGCCGTGGATCTGGTGTGGTCCAAGCTAAACGGCTCCCCCCATACCGCGGTCCAGACGGCCCTCTCACCGCTCTTGGCGGGGCTGCCCTGGTGGCCTGTTCTCCTCGCCTTCTGCGTGGGGCTGGCCGGCCCGCTGCTGGGGCGCGACCAGACGATGAAGTGGAGCTGGGACTGGCGCTTCGCCGTCTGGCTCCTCGTGCTGCTGGCTCCACTGCCCCTGCTGGAGGGGGCCCGGGCGCCGGAGCGCTACCGCTACTACGCCCTGCCGCTGGTCATGCTGGCCTTCATGCGGGGCTTCGCTTCGCTCTGTGCGGCTGTGGACCTGGGTGGAAAGCGACTCCACCTGCGTTGGCCCAGTGGTCTGCTGGCCGTGGTGGTCTGTGCTTCGCTGGCGGTCTCGCTCTTCGAGCCGCTGCGGGCCACCTGGCCGGGCATTCCGCCCATGGTCGGGATTCACGAGCGCAGCGTTGGTCAGGCCGTGAAGGAGCACTTTGGAGCGGGCGGCGGTGTGGTCACCATGAGCCAGGCCATTCCCTTCTATGCGGGGCGGGAGAAGTGTCCGCGGGCCATGTGCCCGACGGAGGGCGCGGACCCGGTAGGCCGCTGTCGGCAGCTCATCCAGAGTCAGTGCGGTGGGGCCGGGCCTCTCCCGTACATCGTGGATATTCGGGAGTCGGAGGGCTACGCCGACAAGCGCAACGTCCAGGTCGATGACTGGGTGGAGGAGAGCTTCCCCTATGTCGAGGCGGTGACTTCGACGGGACGGAAAACCCTCGTCTACCGCGTTCCGCGGAGTGCTCTCTGAGAGCTCCTTGGTGTGGGCTCAGGTCAGGCGCAGGGCTTCGACCTCCGACAGGATCTGGTCTCCGCCGATGGAGGCACGCAGCGCTCCGCGGATGACCGATCGAAGGTCGGTGGTTGGCGCCAGGTCCCGGCCGTCGTGCAGAGCGTCGAGTCCAGGCCAGTCCGCGATGACGCGGCCCCCTCGGATCGAGCCACCCAACACCAGGCTGACTCCACCTGTGCCGTGGTCGGTGCCCTGGGTGCCGTTCGGCTTCGCGGTGCGTCCGAACTCCGTCATCACCAACACCGTGGTGCGTGACCACATCGGCCCCAACTCCTCGGCCAGAGCGGCCAGGCCGCTTCCCAAGGGGACGAGCAGGTCGTCCAGGCGCGAGCGCTGCCGCGCGTGGGTGTCCCAGCCGCCGGTGTCGATGACCAGAGCGCTCGGTGCCACGGGATCGCGGAGGATCTCGGCTGCGACGCGGGCGATGCGCGGAAAGTCCTGTCGCCGTCGCCGCCGCTGGCTCCGTTTCGATGGCTCGCTGTCGATCTGCAGCTGAGCTTGCACTCCGGCCTCCAGGGCGGGTCCGAGCAAGGGGTCCTGCTCGTAGAGCTGCTGGACGAGCTCCAAGACCTCGTCGTCCTCCCGCACCTCACGGTCCGGGTCCAGGCTGCTCACGTCGGCCGAGCCGCGGAGCACACGAGGAAGCCCGGAGCCCAGAGCCAGGCCTTCCCGCCTGGTGGAGACCAGTGCCCGCGAGAGCCAGCCGTCCAGGCCCCCAGCCGTCTCCATCAGATCCTGAGCGTCGAAGTGGGAGCGCTTCCGGTAGGGCAGGGCGACGGCGTGTACGGGCAGAAGCTCACCAGCTTTCCACAGCGGCATCAGCTCCGCGAGCGCTGGGTTCAGACCGAAGAAGCCGTCCAGGTCCAAGGCGTCGTCCAGGGCCAGGCGCCCGCGGATCGTCTCGTAGTCGGGATCGCCGATGGGTGGCACGGCATCCAGGCCATCCAGGCCACCGCGCAACAGCACGACCACCAGGCGCTCGTCCGTGGGGCCGGCCAGGACGGGAAGGGAGGGCAGCAGCAGGCTGGCGCCCGCGAGCTTCAACAGGGTTCGTCGTTTCATCGTTCTCTACCTCCTCTGGAACTCAGGGCTGGCCAGGACCAGGGCCATTCCCGTGTGTGCGTCGACATCCTCCAGACTGCGCGCCAGCTTCCCGCTGAGCAGGGGTCCAAAGAGGCTTCGGGCCCACTCGAGCGGATCCTGGCTGCGTGCTCGTGCTGCGCTTCGCTGGCACCACTGAACGCGCGCCAGGACGGCGTCGGGGCCCGCCCAGTCCTCGTTGAGATCGGACCAGCCCTTGGGGGAGGGGGCATCCCAGCGGGCCTGGCCCAGGCTGGTGGCGGAGTGAACCATCAGGCTCTGAGAGATGTCCGGCAGAGCGCGGGCGGTGGCGATGATCAACTCCTGTGGACTGCGCAGCTTGTGAAAGGGCTTCCAGCAGGAGTCCAGTTCGACCAGGGCGCGAGCCGTGGCGGACAGCTCTCCGTCGCCCCAGGCCCGGACGAGAAGGTCGATGTCCGCTGGACTCGGCTCGTCCTGTAGAAAGTGTCGAGCCAGGCGCGTGCAGACGTTTCGGGCTGTGGAGGGGTGACGGGCCAACATGCGGAGGGCCTCGACGCAGCCCTGCTCGCCCTCCGGGAAGCGGCGGCCCAGCAGGCGCTTGTCACCCGGCTGGTGGCGGGCGACGGCGAAGTGGAAGCCCGACTCGGCCTCGATGCTCCAGCCGGTCAGCAGGGCGGCGAGCGCCTCCACGTCGTCCTGGTCGTAGCCGCCGTTCACACCCAGGGTGTGAAGCTCCAGGAGCTCCCGAGCGAGGTTCTCGTTCAGCCCGTGGCCCTGCCGCTGACCTCGACGACTGTCCGGTCCCGTGGAGCGGAAGTTGTCCAGGTACATCAGCATGGCGGGATGACGGGTGCTGGCGAGGAGCAGGTCTTCGTAGCGGCCCCAGATGTTGGGGCGGACGGCCTCCTGCTCGAACGGACCCGCCAGCGCCATGACCTCCCGGCGCTGCACGCTGACGGTCAGGAGGTTGCTGTAGAAGCGCACCATGCGCTCGGCGAAGGGTGCGTTGGTGGTGGCTGCCCATACCAGGCTGGCCTGGGCTGCGTCCCTCCACATCTCTCGGGACCATCGGCCTACTTTGTCGCGATCTTCTCGATCGGACCTCATGGTCTCGAGCAGCTCGGTACTGCTCGGGCCCTCCGGTCCTCTCGCGGCGGTCATCTGGCGCAGCAGCCAGCGTCGTGGGTCCTTGGCAATGCTCTCCAGCTGACCTGGGCTGACACCCAGGCCGAAGCGCGTGGCGGCGAGGAAGGCTCGTTTGGTGCTCATGTCTCATTGAACGAACTTTTTCGTCGCTTGTTCATGAGCATTCATGAAGGAATGCAAAGCGCCCCTGATCTTCGCTGAGCGTGTGCTTCCGCTGGCGGTGACAGCTTGGAGTCCCCGTACACAGATCGTGGCGCCGAAGTGACAGGATGTCGCGTAAGGGGCCGATTCAGGCCCCTCTGGGCTGGCACGGTGGTTGCAACAGGTGAGATCGACCGACAGCGCGGTGGTCTCCTGAAGAGACGACTTGCATGGGAACCTCATGTCTCCACGATTCGGGTGTGGGGAGGTCACCGCGGCTGTCGGCTCCTCCCTGCCCAACCGGATAGCTTGAGGGGATGCTTCGCTACGCGCGGGATTGGGGTATCAGCATCGCCATCGCCGTCCTGGTGTACCTGGCGATCGGGTGGTTTCGCCCCAAGCCGGATCTGCCGGACGAGGCGCCTGACTTCACCCTTCAGGATCTGGACGGTTCCTCCGTCACGCTCTCCGACTATCGGGGCCAGACGGTGGTGTTGAACTTCTGGGCCAACTGGTGTGGTCCGTGCCGTACCGAGATTCCTGCCTTCAGCGAGTTCGCCGATGAGAACCCGGACGTGGTCGTGCTGGGAGTGGCCACGGACGGGGACGCAAAGAGCCTGCGTCGGGCAGCGGAGGAGTTGAAGATCAGCTACCCGGTGCTGATCGACAGCCAGGGCGTCAGCTCCAGGCTCTACAAGGTGAACACCATCCCGACCACCGTCGTCATCGACCCCGAAGGTCGGGTCGGCACCATCCATGTGGGCATCATGATGGGGTGGCAGATCGCCATGGCCGTGGACTGAAGTCGAGGGGCTAGACGAAGCGTGAGGCGCTGATGAAGGGCGGCAGATCCGTGCGGCCCTTCAGCACTCCGTGTACCGCGAACTCGGCGCAGGCCGGGCCCAGAGCCAGCCCGTTCTCCCCGAAGCCGGTGCAGGCGATGATGCGGCTTCGTCCCGGCAGGGGGCCCACGATGGGAAGGTTGTCGCAGGTGAAGCTCATGATCCCCGCCCGCTCGGAGAGCAGCTCGGCCTGGGGCCAGTGCTGGTGCGCCCAGGCGATGATGCGCTCGGAGACCTCGGGCTGGGGCGCTGGATTGGTCTCGCCCACCTCCATGTGCTGTCTTGCCCACCGGGCGCCGCCAACCAACAGGCCCTCCGGGACCGGAGCCCAGTAGAGGTGGCCGTACTGCCCGCTGCCGCCGGTGGGTGCTGTTGCGTCCAGGACGGCGAGCTGCCCGCGCACCGGGTAGACCTTCTCCCGAAACCAGCCGTCGAGGGAGGCCAGCGACCACCCGCCGCAGAGCAGGACCAACTCGCAGCGGATGTCGGTCCCCTGGAGCCGGAGCCGATCGCCTTCTTCGATGATGGCCTCGACACGGCCCTGGACGTGGGATGGCTGGAGGGTGCTCAGGTCGGCGGTGCCGTCCTCGGGCACGACCCGGCAGAGCCCCATCGGGGTTGTCTCCAGGCTGCAGGGGAGCCCCAGTCTGAGACTGGCTTCGCAGGCCGCTTCCAGCTCCTCCGCTTCGTCCCGGACACCCAGACGCCACCCTCCTTCGGTGACCGGAACGAGCTCCCGGAGCAGGGCCCCGCTGCGCCGAGACAGGCCCACGTAGCTCCGGGCGCGAGCCAGGCCCAAGGCCGCCTCCAGTCGGTGCGGGTGCTCCGTGGTTCCCACCTGGAGCAGGGGTGCTCCTGCCAGGCTGGCGGACCCTCCGCCGTCGAGCAGCACCGCATCGACGCCGGCCTGCTTCAGAAGCCGGAAGGCGACCGATCCGGCGATTCCGGCTCCGATGACGGCAACATCGACACGCACGAGCCTGGGCCGCCCCGCTTCCGCTCAGCGCCCGCGCAAGCGCGTCAGCACCGAGCTTGGCAGGGGAACCAGCTGATTGCCGCGGTCGATGCAGCAGAGCTGTACCTCTCCCTCGACGAGCGCTGTGGCCCCCTCCGGACGCCAGACGTCCTGCTTGAAGATGGCGCGGTACTCGCTCTCGGCGCTCACCGTGGTGCGAATCTCGAGGGTGTCGCCGAAGCGAGCCGCTTCCCGGTACTTCACCGCAATCTTGTAGACCACGAAGCCGATGCCGTCCTCTTCCCACAGGCGAACCAGCTCCGTCGTGCCCAGGAGGTGCTCTCGCGCCCGCTCGAAGTACTTCAGGTAGTTGGCGTGGTACACGGCCCCTGAGTGGTCGGTGTCCTCGTAGTAGATCTGGACCCGGTGGACGTGCATGGACCTGAGCTAACCCTCTGAGCCCCATGCAGCAGGTGGGCTGAGGCAGCCTGGGCTTGGAAGGGCTCGGCTCAGAAGGAGCAGGAGGGGCTTCCGTTGAGCGGGTGCAGGACCTCTCGCCCGATGGCGTTGGCGATGACCTTGTCCGGCTCGAAGTGCATGGGAAGGGTCTCGTTGGCGAGCCACAGTGCGGCCTGGTCGGCGAAGTACTCGCTGTCGTTCAGGCCTGCCTGTCCGCCGGGGATGATGTTCTCTCCCTCCACGCCGTCGGGACCCAGCGCGATGACCATTCGGAAGACCGGTCCGCTGCCGTAGTCGAAGTCGTCGTGGGAGAAGCCGGGGTTGGCTGCGTCCACAGCGAAGTTGTCGCCGGGCCGGGGGAAGCCGTCCAGGTCGTAGGGGTGCTCCCCGATGTCCAGAACGTAGGTGTTGATGCTGAAGGGGGTGGTGAAGGCACTGAAGTCATCGCCCAGCAAGCCGGCGAGCAGGCTGTTGAAGCGGACCACGTGCTTGTAGCCCCACAGCCACTGGCTCATGTCCTCGGTGCCGAAGCCGCCTCGGCTGTCGTCTTCGGCAGGGCTGACCAGGAAGGCCAGAGCCTCGTCCAGGGCCATGAGGGAGACCTCTCCGCTGGTCTCGATCGCCTCGGTGGTCAGGATGTCGAAGAAGGCGGACTCCTGGGTGTCGGGATTCCACGAGGCCAGTCCCTTCGGATTGTCGGGGCCACGACCGTCGATGAGCAGCGTCAGCGCTCGGGTGCGGCCGGTGGTGCCCCAGGGCACCCAGACGTTGGGCATCCCCTCGTCATCGAAGACGCCGCTCACGAAACGCCCGAACCACGCGTTGAAGATCATCGTGGCGACGGCGTGCTCCTTCTCCCCGTCCTCGAGGGGGTTGTAGAAGGTCTCGACACCGCTCTCGGCCGGTGCTCCTGCCTCCAGCCAGTCCTGGATGCGCTCCTGCACCTCGGCGTACTGCGTTGGATCCTCGGCCCCGTCGATGCCCTCGAGGAGCATGGGTCCGAACTGCTGGCCCATCCGGCTCTCGTGGTGGGCCTGTAGAGCCTGCATGTCCCCGATGTCGGCGCTTCCGCTCTCCACGCTGTCCGCCAGCCACTGGTCGATGCTGTCGGCGCGGTAGCCCGCGGACCAGGGCCCCCCCAGGTAGGGACCGTCGTTGGTCACGTCGTCGTCGAAAGAGAGCCCGCCCCAGTCGTTGTTGGCGGTGAGCAGGTAGCCCTGGGCAGGGTCGACGGCGAAGGGGTAGTCCTCCCAGGCCACCACGCAGTGGTCCGGGTCATCGAAGTCCACCTTGCCGTCATCGCCGATGGGCACGCTCCAGCCGCCGTAGGTGGTTCCGTCCAGGAGCTGGGTGGGGTTGGCGCCCTCGCCCCAGCCCTCCTCATCGAGGGGCAGCTCGTTTCGACAAGGCACACCCTGGAAGCCGGTGTAGAGAATGCGGCCGTCGGCGTCGCTGACGATGATGTTCTGGCTGTAGGCCATCAGGCCCTCGGTGGCCTCTGCGAACTCGTCCACGTTGGCGCTGTGGCCAAAGGCATCGACCGCCTCCAGCATCCTCGCGTTGTCCAGGCCTGCGTAGTCGAAGCTGACGGCGGTGACGAGACCGTCGCCGTCGACGTCGCCCGGGACCACCCAGTCGCCGTTCAGCGCCATGCCCGTCCCCTCCTCGCTGGGGCTCCCCTCGATGCTGTAGAACCAGCGGCCGTCGAAGGTCTCGAAGCGGACGAAGTCGACGACGCGCCCCTCGCTCCCGAGCAGCGGCACGTCGGCCACCACGACGGTCTCCTGGTAGCGCAGCACCGGTTCCCACTGTCCCTGGAAGAAGGAGGCCTCCGGCAGGCCGTCCGCGCCCAGTTGGACCTGCTCCTGGTACCAGTCGGTGATGTCGCCCAGAAGCTGCGTCTGCGACCACGCCACCTGACCGTTGGTGCCCACGGCGAGGTAGGGCATTCCCGGGATGGTCACCCCCAGCTGGTGGGTGTCTCCGCCGCCCAGGACCGAGGTGTCCAGGCCCACCTGGTAGAAGAGCGAGGGGATGTCCAGTGGCAGGTGCCCGTCCCCGGCGAGCAGGCTGCTGCCGTCGGGGGTGTGGGTCCCCGCCACGGCCCAGGCGTTGCTGCCCCACCCCGTGTCGAAGTCGTGCCCGAAGCGGTCCTGCATCCGTTGGCCATGCGCCCAAGCGCGCTCCAGGGCGCCCTCTTCGACCCACGGGAGGTTCACGCGTCCGGTGGGGCGGCCCTCGCCACGAGCCAGCGCAGCGGGCCACTCAGGGGCGGAGCTGATGGCGTGGACCGGCGCCAATCGCCACCAGATGTCCTGGTAGACGCCCGGCTGTCGCAGGCTCTCCAGCGGTGCTTCGGCGAAGAGGTCGGGCAGCCGTGACTCCGTATAGGCATGGCCGACGTCCACGGTCTCGAAGCCCAGGTTGTAGACCACCGTGCTGCCGATGCCGGCAACGCTGCGGCGGTCCCAGGCCTGCATCAGTTCGACGGGTTCTGTCGCGCCCAGCAGCCCCGCTGCGATCTCCAGCTCCGAGGGTGGAGGGAGCTCGCCGGTGGAGACGCCCAGCACGTAGGCGTTCACGCCTTCGGAAAAGGCGTCGAAGATGCGCTCTTGCTCGGGGGTGAGGTTCGCCAGAATGGTGTCTGCGACGTGGGTCATGCCGCTGGTGCGGCTCTCCATGTCGGTCTCCAGGGCGTCCTGTCCCAGCAGCTCGCTGACTGTCCCCAGAGAGAGCCGGCTCGCCAACTCCATCTCGAACCATCGGTCGCGCGCCAAGGTGAAGCCCATCGCACGGGCGAGGTCTTCGCGATTTCCCGCATAGATATGGGGGACACCGCCCTCGGTCCTCAAGACCTGCGCCTCACAGCGCAAGCCCGGTACGTAGTGGCTCTCGGTTTGGGCAACCGCGTCGAAGACGGAAGGACCGGCTCCGCCGTTGCAGGCAAGTAGCAGGAGCATGGACTTTCCTAACGCGTCGTTCACCTTCCTTGTTGGGGTTCACGGTCGGGCCATCGAAGCCGCCCGACCCCCTTGCGATGGCCGGACGGCATGACGACGACCTCTACGAGGAGCCCGAGGGCTCTCGCGGAGACTGTTCGGTACCTTTCTTTTCGGGTCTTAGTGACGCTGATTCAAGCGCTGGATGGTCACTTTCTCGATGTTTTTTTTCCAGAGCGACCGCGCGGGCCGATCTAGCCTCCCGTGCAGGCGTCGTAGGTGCCTGCGGCGGACACGCAGAGAGCCAGGGCTCGCTCGGTCGACTGGTCGCTGGCGGTGGCGTAGTCCAGCCACTCCCGGGCGTAGTCCTTTGACTTTCCACGCCACTTCGCGGTCAGGGCATCGTTCACCCGGTTGGGTTCGGCGATGAGGTTCTGCTCGGCATCGCGCCACAGCTCTGCAGCGGCTTCCGCGCGGAGCCTGTAGAGCATGTCCAGGCGTGTCCTGTAGGTCTCGCCCTTCCAGACCTGCTTGTTCTCCAGCGCCTGGTCTGCCCAGTAGATGGCTTCCTCTCCGTGCTGGACTCCTTTCTTGGACAGGTGCAGCGCCAGGAGCAGACACATGTCGGGATCGCTGCGGTCGATCTCACTGAGGTGTCGCCGCATCAGGGTCTCCCAGGAGTCCAGGTCGTCCTTGGCGTGGGCGTCAGCGATCAGCAGGCGGCTCAGCTTGTCCTTCTCGGTCTGGGTCTTGGCGCGCCCTATACGCTGCTCGATGCACTCGATCCGTCCGGGGCTGAAGATGCCCATCAGGGCGTCCGGCTCCATCCCGATCAGGTTGTCGCAGTCGTCGCTGCTCAGCAGGACCTCCGGGAGCTCGGGCGGGGCTTCAATGATGACGGCCACCTCGGGGTCAACGGGTGTTCTGAGCACCTCCTCCGTGGCTTCTTCGGGTGCCAGGGCGCCGCTCTCCAGCAGCACTCGGGCCTGCGCGACAGCGGGAACCGGCGGAACCCAGATCAGCTCGACAGGCTTGTTGGTCCACGTCCAGATGAACTGCTCGAGAGCTTCGGGACTGTCCAGCAATGCCGCCTCGAGTTCTCTCTGGGCCTGCCGTGTGTGGCTCTCGATCACTGCCTCCCAGCGGCGCTCCCGGTCGAGCAGCGCAAGCTCCGCCCAGATCTCCTCGGGAGGAGCCTCGCTCAGGGCTCCGTAGGTCAGCAGCATGCCCGCCACCTCTTCTCGAGGGTCGACCGATGGGATCTGCGGCCGACCCAGTGCAGCGGTGTGATCGCGAACCCAGGTCTGCGCTTCGAGGAGGGTGACGTTTCCGTCCTGGTTTTCGTCGGCCCAGCCCTGGAGAGCGCCCATGGCCAGCCAGGTGAACAGACCGTGTCCGACCGGGCTGTAGTTGCGCGCGCCACCGTGGACATCCGCGATCCACACGACCACTTCGGGGTTGGCTCGGTCGGTCCAGCGCACCAGATCGGGTGGCTCGGGTGGGTTGACGTGCTCTACGCGTTGGCTTCCGTCGAAGCTCGCGTCGATCACGATGACCACCCGTGCGGCGCGAGAGCGCGCCGCCATCTCTTCGATCTCGGTCAGGGAGATCGCCTGCTCCAGGCTGTCCTCGGTGGCGTCGGCTGCCAGGAGCCGGGCCTCGCCGTCCTCGGTGATGACGCCTTGACCGGCGAAGTAGATCCACAGGGTCCCGTTCTTGCGCACCCGGGCAGCGCCTCGGGCCAGCGCCTGGCGCATCTCTCGGTCCGAGGTGTTGTAGCGGTGGTACATGCGACCGCGCGGAACCCCTTGGCTGTCTTCGCAGAAGTCCCGGAACATCAGCGCATCGTCGAAGGCCATGCGCACGTCAGCGAGCTGGTTGTAGTTCTCGATTCCGATGACGACGGCGGCACTGTGCCAGGAGCGTTCGCCCTTGAGCATGGTCGGCACGCTCGGAGGTTCCACGACAGCTTCTTCGAAGGGCTGTTGGGCGAGAGCAGCGGCAAGCAGCAGCATCGGTGCATAGTAGCGCTGGTGACACGAGCACTCCCCGCTCCAGAGCGTGAGCCGCCTCGCCGGGTGCAGTTTCCCTTTCCGCCCTATCGCTATGTGCCGGGCTTCAACGCGCATCCGCTGAAGCACCAGGACGGGCACCGCTCACCGCGACCGCAAGAGCGTGGGGAAGCCCTGCTCTACGCCCGAGACCTCTTCGACCACCGTTTCTACTGGGAGGCCCACGAAGTCTGGGAGGCCCTGTGGAAGCAGACCTCTCCCGGACCCGAGCGGGAACGCCTGCAGGGTCTCATTCAGGCAGCGGCCTTTCTGCTCAAGCGGCACATGGGTCATCCGGCGCCGCGCTTGCTGAAGGCGGCTCGTGATCGTCTGAAGGGGCACGAAGAGCAGCTCTGCACCGAGCTGCTGGAGGAGGGTTGGCCCTCTCCGATCTAGGGCTCAATCGACGTAGCCAGCGGCCTGCAGCAGCTCCATGACCTTTGGCGGGACCTCGCCGTCACCGCGGTCCTCTCCCACCCGGCCCCCCAGATCCAGCAGGTCCACGGTGGGCCGCTTCAGGGGAGCCAGGTCATCGCCTCCGTAGAGCACGTCGTCGATCCAGAGCATCTTGCCCCGTGGGGTCCAGATGGCGGCCGACGAGTTGCAGAAGGCACGCCCTTCCGTGCGGGCACAACGGCGGGCGTGGGGCCAGGCCATGGCGTGTACCGGCTCGCCCATGAGCTCGCCGCGCAGGACCAGCCAGTAGACCTCCAGTGCCGAGATGGGCTCGGGCAGCTCCTCTGTGGCGTTGGTCCACAAGGGCACCTGCTGGTTGCTGTCCCACAGGTAGTGGCCGTGATCGAGCTGCCCCTGTTCACCCAGCATTTCGCCGTGGTCGGCCGTGATGACCAGACGGCAGTCTTCGCTGGGGCAGTCCAGCAGCGCCAGGCTTCGACCCAGGTTCTGGTCGGCCCGCCACACCGCCTCGTCGTAGCTCTCGGAGACCTGCTCCAGGAGCGCCTCCGGATCGGGGTGGTTCCCCCCTATGAAGCGGCTCCAGTCGCTGTCGGGGTGATTCTTCTGGTAGTTGGGTTCGCCGTCCACTGCAGAGAAGGGCGGGTGCCAGGTGCTGGCCCAGGGCATGTGCGCGTCCGCGATGTTCACGACCAGGAAGAGCGGTCCCTCGGGCAGTTCCTCGAAAAAGTCCTCGAGCGCGAGCTGGAAGGACTCACCGTGCAGGTGGCCGAAGCCCTTTGCGGAGCGGATGTGGGTGAATCCCCGACCCAGGCCCATGGTGTCGCCGACGAGCGGGTTCGCCGAGAACAACGCGGTCGTGTAGCCCTTGTCGGCCATGGCTTCGGCCAGGGTGGGGTGCTCCTCGTTCAGGGGCCGGCTGCGGTTTCCGCTGCCGCTGAGGTCGTCGATGCCGGAGGTGATGCTGTGCGCGCCGTGTTGATCCGGCCAGAGCCCGGTGAAGAAGCTGGCGTGGCTGGGCAGGGTCCAGCTTCCCGGTGCGTAGGCCTCACAGGCCAGCGCGCCGTCCAGGGAGGCGAGGGTGGGCGAGGTCTCCTTCGGATACCCGCATGCCGAGAGACGATCGGAGCGCACGGTGTCCAGGATCACCAGGACAACCCGCTCCGGCGGGCGATCGCCGAGGGTCAGCCAGGCCATGACCGCCGTGGCCAGGACAATCAACAGCCAGAGTGCGGCACGTCGGATGGAAGAACCCTGTGGATGCGGTGTGGTCAGCGTGGGGCCCAGCGCGCAGCTAGAGCAGCTGCAGGAGGGCCCAGGCGCCAGCAGCACTCGCCAGGGGAATGCTCAGGTTGTCGTCGATGCGGCGGCTGGTCAGCTCGGCGAGGGCTCCGAGCAGGGAGGCTCCGAGAGCGCCCACAGCGGCTGCGGGGGGTGCGAGGTGCAGCAGCCCCACGGAGAAGGCCGCCACGAATCCGACGATCACGAAGGTGATGGTCCCTTCCAGGCTTCGGCCATGGATGAGCCGGTGCTTTCCGAAGCGGCGACCGATGACCGCTGCGGCGGGGTCGGCGAGACCCAGCACGGCGATCGCCATCACCGCCAGCTCCAGGCGCCCGGTCGCGGCCAGAGCCACCAGAGCCGTGGCGTACCAGGTGCTGCTGTTCACCCGGTGGGACTCGTGGGGGTGCCTCACCCGCTGGAAGACCCACAGGCAGAAGCGGTTCACGGCGGGGAAGAGCCTGCGCAGTGTCTCGAGGGTCCAGGCCAGACCAGCGACGCAGCTGGCCACGGGAAGCAGCCAGGCGAGGGGCAGCACGGTCTCCATCAGTCCGATGGCGAGCGCAGCGCCAAAGACGTGAAAGAGATTTCGCGTGTAGTTGCTGGGGCGCAGCGACGGGACGTGAATGTCGAGGGTCTGGAGGTGGCAAGCGAGACCCTCGTAGACCGGCTGTGCGGCAAGGCGGAAGGCTTCCCACTGCTCATCGGTGCGGGGTCTGTGCTCCTCGGCCAGCGCGGCGAGTCGAGCCCACTCTTCGGCAGCGGTGACCGGCAGCGCTTCGATCTTGCGCTTGATGACTTCGAGCCGCTCCTCGGCACGGTCCAGGTGCGCCCGCGCTGGATCGAGATCCCGCAGCAGGGAGTGGACGTCGAGGGCCAGCGCTTGCATCAGGCCGGCTGCGACGAGGTGTCGATGGTGGGTGCGTAGTGGCCGTAGAGGCGAATGACCTCGGCGTTCATGCGCCCGTTCAGGAAGAGCCAGTACATCCTGAAGTCGCCGCGCAGGGACCACAGAGGATGCTTGAAGGTCGCCGGGCGGTTCTTCTCGATCAGGAAGTGCCCGGCCCAGGAGAATCCGTAGGCCAGAAGCGGCATGCCGAGAAGAATCCAGGGATCGAGGGTCAGCAGGGCGAGGCCGGCCACCAGAAGCGCCAAGGTGGTGCCGACGTAGTGGGTCATCCGGCAGGCGGGGTCACGATGCTCCCCTACATAGAAGGGCCAGAAGTCCTCGAAGCTCTCGAATTCGTCCATGGCGACCTCATAACGGGCCTACCAGGAACAGGAGTAGGAGTAGGAGTGGAGCCGCTTCCCTCCCATACGAGGACGGAGCCGTCGGAGTCCTGCAGGTGATCCTTCGTGCGACAGGAGAGTGCCATCAGGATGAGCAGCTTGGCTGCAGGTTAGCTCCCGGTTGATGGATCTCGACTCGGAGCTTTGGCCGATCCTGCGCAGCCCGACGAAGCACTCGTCAGCGGGCTGGCCCTACCTGCAGGAGTCCGCCTTCGTCCGTCTACGGGACTGGATACCGCACATCCTGGGTCACGGACCCCGCCTGCTGGAGGCCGTCGCCCGCCTTGTCGAGGCCGAGCCTTCCTGCGCCGAGGCGGGGAGGGTGGTCCGGCAGGTGGTGAGAACCGCGGCCGTCACAGCGCCTTCGGACCTCTTTCTGCTTCATCATGTGGTGGATGCGCTGCGGCGCATCGGCGTGATGGAGAAGCTGGCCACCATCGCGGTCGAGCCCGACGCCGAGCTGAACGTGGACCTGAGCTTCCTCCTCGCTCGCGGCTACCTGGTTCGCTTTGGCAGCGGCTACCGGCTGGCCGACCACAGCCATGCGCAGGGCTTGCTGGATCTCCCGCCTCTCTCCGGGCCAGCCCATCGTGTACCCCAATGGGAGGCCGCTCTCGCTGGCGGCCCGCCGGTAGCTCCCCCCGAGCTGGTCGACAGTCCACGGGAGCCAGGGCTCTGGTGCGCGACGGCTCGAGAGATTCAGCTGGGCCACGCCCTGGTTCCCCTGGTTCTGGCCATCCGGCGGAGTGGGGTGCAGAACGACGTGCTTCCGGACTGCGCTGAGGAGCTCCTCCAGCTCTGTGGAGCGACCGGGGAGCTGCGCGAGCGTGTGCTGAAACGCGGTCCAGGACCCTTTGGGATCATCGAGGCCTACCACCCCTACCTGGACTCCCTGCCGCGCATCCTTCGCGAGGGTCGTGGCGCGATCCACCTGGAACGCGGAGCCAACGTGGCGGCCAGCCAGGAGGCCAACCGGCGCTCCTTCAAGCACGCGAACGATGCCCTGGACCGCTTCTGCGAGCACACGGGCTTCCGGTACTCGGTCTTCATCGAGCACGCGGTAGGACGTGGAGAGGCGACGCGACAACGGTGGAAGCGGGGTCCGTCGGAGCTGCGCTATTTCGGGGCCGACCTGGAGGACGCCGCCATCGAGGCCGCTCTGGAGGAGCAGGCTGCGGGTCGTCTGCCGCCGGAGATGCGCTTCATTCGCCGGGCGGACATCGGTCGCCCGGAGTGCGTCGTCGATGCGGTTCGGGCCGTGGGAGCGAAGACCGAGGGCGCGGTCATGGTCGTGGGCAATGGCTTCCACGAGATTCGCGGGCAGTCGGACGAGGGCACGGTGCAGGTCTTCAGGCAGTACGAGGAGGCCGGAATCCTGCTCCTGTTCACCGAGGAGAGCGCGCTGAGCGTGGACGACCTGCTGCACACGGCCTGGAACACCTACCACGCGGGCTTCAAGTACGTTCATGAGCGCTCGGGGCAGGGGCTTCGGCCCGCCTCACCGGTTCCGCCCAGCGCGCTGGATGGTCCGCTCCCTGCGAGCTGGACCGAGTGTTCGACCCGAGCCGGCTACGTGCGCTCCTCGGAGTTCTGTTCGCGAAGCCGCACCATCTACCCCTACACCCCGGCCAGCGGGCACAACCCCGCCATCTCCGTGACCCACTTCTTCATTCCCGGACGCGTTGCGCGGACCTTGGGACTATGAGGAACGCCTCGCGTAGCGCTTCAGCCAGGCGCTGATGTCCGCGCTCTCGCGCAGCGGCAATCCGTCGATGAAGAGGCAAGGAACCTGGCTCTGCCCGGTCTTGTCGCGAAGCTCCTGCAGGGCGGTAGGAAAGAGCCGCGTGTCCTTCATCTCCAAGCTCAGGCCCAGGCTCTGGATGTCCCGCTGGACGCGGCGGCAGAAGGGGCAGGAGTCGAACTTGTAGAGCACCAGGTTTCGGTCCTGGTCGGGGGACGGGACCTCTTGCTCGCTGAAGAGGCCGCGGAACCAGCTCATGGGAGATCCTGTGTCTTGGGCAAGGGATCCGGACGATGCTCCAGCCGCGCGATGCGGCCGTCTTCGCCCAGGAGGACGATCCAGCGTCCTTGGTTCACGAAGTCCTGCAGGGACACCGTGTACTGTACCCGGTGAGATGAGCCCTCGCGCTCGGGGGGATCGTGGGTGAAGCGGACGCCTCGCGGAGAGCGTGCCAGCCAGCTTCCGATCCGCTCCCGCCCCTCGAACACTTCGATCGGATCGCGCTCGCCGTTCCAGTCATGACGGATGACGACCGCCTCCTGCGTGAAGGCGGCCTCGACGAAGGAGGGTTCCCCCAGGGCATGCAGGGCGTCCATCCAGCGCGAGAGGGCCTCTTCGATCACGGCTCCCCCTTATCGGATCCTCTCCCGGGTCACGAGTCTGGCTCGTCGAGGAGTTGGATGCTCTCGCCCGCCACCATGGCGCGAGCATGCTTCAGCACGACGCGGTGCATGTCGGGGTGATGCTCCAGGATGCCGCTGAACAGGGCGTAGTCGCAGGCCATCGGCTGGGCCAGCTCCCGGAGCTGGACCTGTAGATCGGTGAAGCCGATGAGCTGTGCGAGCTGCGTGAGTCCCTCCAGGGTCTCCGGACGGGGGGTGCCTTTCTGGTACAGCTGGCCGATTCGGAGCTTGAGCAGGGTCTGCTCCGGGTCGGAGATCTTGATGGTGCCGTCGAAGTCCACCTCGTCGGCCAGCTTCGCGAGCGCCCCGCAGGTGGGCACGCAGAGATCTCCGCGGCAGGTCAGCCCTGGTGTGGGATCCATGCCGATGTGGGCCAGGTGCACGACGACGATCCGGACGCGGCCGCCTTCGGTCGGGGCGTGGGCGAGCGCAGCGGACAGGCCCGTCCGTCCCAGCCAGGCCATGCCTGCCAGGCTGCGGCCGTCGAAGGCCTCGCCCCAGCAGCGCTCCACCCAGCTCAGCAGAGGGCTGCAGATCTCGTCACGGCAGGTCACCACAACGGCGATCGTGTTCTCCTTGGAGAAGCCGTGGTCGCGGAGGATCCTGCGGGTCCAGCGTGGAAAGCGGCGTGCTTCGAGGTTCATGACGATGGAGCTTCGCACACTCGCTCGGCGGGTCCTCGACAGCGCATCGCTGGAGACGAAGCTCGCGCCGGTGGAGGGGCTCACCGACGAGGAGCCGGGAGCTGCGCGGTCGGTCCCCGAGTGGCCCGCGCGGAGCCCCGATCTGCGCCTGGACAGGCCGCAGTCACAGGCTCCCTTCCCGCGGCTCTCGCAGCTGGACGACCCCCAGGCGCGCGGTCGGGTGTTGCATTTCTTTGCCAACCACGAGCTGCTGGCCATGGAGCTGATGGCCGCGGCGCTTCTGCGCTTTCCGGAGGCTCCGCGCGGATGGCGGCTGGGGATGGGCCAGGTGCTCCTGGACGAGCAGGCCCACATGGGCTCTACCTGTCCCGGATGGAGGCGCTCGGCGTTCGTTTCGGTGAGCTTCCGGTCAGTCCCTTCCTGGAGCGCGTCTACCGTGACGAGATCCGCCACGTGGCCCATGGCTTGCGATGGTTTCGTCGCTGGAAAGAGCCCGAGGAGAGCGACTGGGATGCCTTCGTCCGCGAGCTCGAAGTGCCCCTGTCGCCGGCTCGAGCACGGGGGCGTGTCCTGGACAGGGAAGGGCGTCGTCAGGCGGGATTGGACGAGGACTTCGTCCAGCGGCTCGAGGTCTTCTCGAGAAGTCGGGGGCGCCCGCCCTGGGTCTATTCCTTCAACCCCGGGGTGGAGGACGAGGCCGCGGGGAGGGTCCCATCCAAGGCTGCTCGGACCCTTCGACGCGACCTGGCGGCCTTGCCCCACGTCCTGGCGGGAGCCGACGACATCGTGCTCGCCCCTCCCCAGAGACCGGAGTTCTTGTTGGGGCTCAAGGAGGCGGGCTTTGCTCTGCCCGAGTTTCGCCAGGAACCGCCGGGTGATCGCGCCGTCGCGGGCGCGAGGCCCTTCGGTGTCCCGGGAGAGCACCTGCGTCGCTCTCGCATCGCCACCCTGCGGGACGACGTGGCCCTGTGCCGCTCGATGACCGATGTCCGGGAGGCCACTCTGCGCATGGGGCGGGTGGTGCTGAAGTCCGAGTTCTCCAGCTCGGGGCGGGGCATCCGGTGGGGTTGGGACGCTCAGGCCGAGCGCTGGGCGGAGAAGCGTCTGCAGCAGGACGGGGTGGTGCTGGTCGAGCCTTGGCTGGACATCGTGGTGGAGCTCTCGGGCTTGTTCTGGGAAGGTCGGTGGCAGGGCCTCTCCCAGCCCATCGTCGAGGGCGGAAGATGGTGCGGGCACTGGCTCGGGGCGCTCCTGTGGGGCTTGCCGCGAGAGCTTCACCGCTTCGTCTTCGAGGGGCGACGTGTGGAGAAGGTCCTCCGTGCGCTGGACCTGCCGGAGACCTGTGGCGTCGACGTGGCCGTGGTGCGGAGCGAGGAGGGGCTGGCCTTGCGCTTGTTGGAGCTCAATGCGAGGACCACGATGGGGCACTACGCGCTCGCGCTGAAGAAGCAGGTTCCCACCCACCGCTACTTCCGCTTCGTTCGACTCTCGGAGCTGGCGCACCTCGATGCCATCCACCTCACGGATCCGGAGATGGCGAGCACGTGGTGCGCCGTGCTGGAGAGATGATGTCGGTTCGGACTAGTCCGCGTCCTGTGCCGAGCCGTAGGCTCCGTCGGGCCGACCCGGATCGATCTCGATGCCGTCCTCGTCGATGGGCTCCTCGGGCGCCACGCTGGAGAGGTCCAGATCGCCGGTGCGCAGGGTCGTGAAGTCGGTCTCCAGGCGCAGGGTCGTGCCGATGACCACCTCGTCGACCTGGCATCCAGCGGCCCACTCGTAGGTGATGACCCCTTCCTGGATGTCGTTGTTGGCGTCGAAGATGCCCTCGACCGTTGCAACACCCAGCACGGCGCAGTGGCCATTGCCGGCGACAGCCAGACCAGCCAGCATGTCAAAGCTCCCGCCGGGGTTCAGGATGCCCCCCATCCGCTGGCCGGCGTTGTCGCTGTCCAGGTCCAGGTTGACGATGTTGAGCAGGTTGTAGTCGGGCCCCCAGGGTTGATCGATAGCGATCTCGCCCCAGAAGGTCTCACTGGGGCACTCGGTGCCGTCCTCGCTGCAGATCTGGCTGACCTGGAAGCTCTGGCCGTCCCACTCCACGGTGGCGTCCTCGCCGCTCTGCACCTCGGCGACCAGTTCGTCACCGATGAACACACGCAGGTTGTCCGCGTACTCGACGCTGTGGTTGCCGCTTCGGTCCTGGCTCTGGGGCAACTCGCCGCAGCCGGTGGCGACAAGGGACAAGGTGACGAGGGTGAGGCTGGTTCGCTTCATGGTGTGCTCCATCAGGGTTCGCGAGTCGGACCCCAGAGCCAGCATCAAGGGAAAAGAAAAGTCACCAGTGCCACACCAACGATGTGCCGATCATGGGCCCGCCGAGCTGATGCAAACGAGCCTGGTAGCCGATCCGTGGGCGAATCTCGGCATGCTCACCAAGCTGGACCTGCGCCTCGTAGGCCAGCCGCACACCGGGGATGGTCTGGTCCGGCCAGGTGGTCGCCTCGGCTTCGACGCGCATCGGGATCCTGGGCACCGTGGCCCAGTGGAGCACCATGCCGCCGTGCCAGCCGTAGCCTTCCATCCCGCCGGCCCAGAGCACCACGTGCGTTCCGGGGTCCAGGCCCAGGCGCAGGTAGCCGGCGCCTCCGGCGGTGAAGCCCGTCTCGGTCGCGCCCAGGCGCAGCTCGCCCCACAGGCCGAACAGCTCGTGGGGAGCCAGCTCGATGGCCGCGTAGCCGTAGTCCATGCCGAGGCCGTTGCTGGGCACCAGCTGGGTCTCTCCGGCTTCTCTCTCCAGCTGAAACGAGTCGGCCCGCAGCACGGATGCGCCGATGCGCAGCTGCCGGACAAAGTGGAGCAGGCGGTAGTCCACGTGCACCTGCGCTCGGTGCCAGTTGTCGTCGAAGGTGTCGTTGGGCGGAATGGTGCTGCCGAAACCGGCCCACTCGTAGCGGAGGACGATCTCGGAGCGCTTGCCGTCGAAGCGCTCCATCTCCCGGCGGGCTCGGCTGGCCCAGTGGGAGCCCGCGACGTCGATGCGCTGGGGGCTGGCCGCGCTGGCGAAGCGGTCACCGCGGGCGAGGCCGGCGGTGGAGGCGATGTAGTACTCCAGGCCCGGCGGACGGATCTCCTTGGCGGGAACCACCGCCTGGTAGTCCCCGTCGTCGCGGCGGGAGAAGCCCAGGCTCTTCCAGTTCTCGTCGCCGATCGAGCGGTAGTAGAGCTCGACCATGCCCATCTCGTCGAAGTTGGGGCTGCCGACGAGGATGGTCAGGTCCTCCGCCTCCTCCGCCTCGTGCACGGGCACGTGGACCAGTACCGGGCGGCCCAGATCGGGGGCCTTGGGCAGGGCGGCCAGGGCCGCTCCCAACAGCAGCGTCACCACGAGAACACCGTGGTGGCGCCGAAGGCCGGCCCGGAGTGGTTGGTGTTGCGCAGCTGGTAGCCCAGGCGTCCGCCCACCTGAACGGAGTCGTTCAGCTCGTAGCGCGCTTCGTAGATCAGGCGTACCCCCAGGTCCGCGACATCCAGCCCCGGCTGGTTGGTGACCTCGACGCCGGCCAACATGGGCATCCGGGGCACCGCGTCAAAGTCCAGGGCGAGCTCGAACTCCTGTCCGATGTCGGGGATGAAGCCCCCGCCCAGGAGCAGGTTCGTGCCTTCGTCGCGGCCGATGCGCAGGCGCCCTTCGGCGCCGACGTTGAAGCCGCCCAGCTGAACGCCCATCACGCCCCGCCCCTGCACGGCCAGCATGGGGCTGAGGCGCAGCTCCAGCAAGCCGTAGGCGTACTTGTAGCCCACAGCCACGCGGACATCCTTCACCTCGTCGCGGTCGAGCTCGTCGATGATCGACGCGGGAGCGCTCCAGCCCTGGTAGTAGCCGCCGCCCATGCCCACGCTGTACAGAATGGAGCGGTCGATGCGGTAGATGAAGTCGCCTTCGGCCTGCTGCCAGCGGTCGGCCCCGGTCAGGTAGTAGAAGTCGACGAACTCGTAGCGCAGGCTCACGGTGCTTCGGTCCTCCACACCGTCTTCGGGCTCCGCAGCGGGCCGAACCCCGACCGCGTGGGGCGAGGTGCGGAACTCGCCGTGCTCGTAGTCCTGGGCTGCGATGAACCACACGATGCCGGGTGGCTGAATGGCGTCCCCGGGGATCTCGCCGCGAAGCGCCGTGTCCCCGGAGCGGTCCAGGGGAGCCTCTCGCCAGGTCTCTTCGTTGCTGCGACGGAAGTAGAGCCTAGAGGCCGTGACCCGGTTGATCTCCGGAATGGTGACGACCACCTCCAGGGGGGTGTCCTGGGTGATCTGGCCTGCAGAGGTGGCTTCCATCGTCAGGATGAAGTCCTCGGCCTCGATCTCGCGGGCCTTCGGAGCATCCTCTTTTTCGTCCTCGGCCAAGGCGTCGAGCGCCTTCAGTTCGGCCTGGACGATGGGGGCGAGTTCACTGTCGGGAAACTGGTCCAGGAAGGCCTGCCAGATCCTCTGCCGGGCCGCCAGATCCTGGATCGCGGAGCTGCGGCGGAAGGCCTCTTCAAAGGCGCGGCGGTCGGCGGCGATGGTCGCCACCTCGCTGGGGTCGGTGGAGAGGATCTCGTCGGGCTCGACCAGCACGATGGGCTTGAGGATCAACTCGGGCTCGTTGTCCGGGGCGACCACGACGTCGCCGATACGGAGCGCCTGGACGGTGCTCGGGTCGGCGCGGAGCAGGCTGAGGGATGCGCCGACCTCGACGATCTCGGCCTCGCCCACCGAGAAGCGGTCGCTCAGGGTGCGTCCGGTGCTCGGGTCGGTGACCTCCACGACCCGGAGAACCTCGACCTCGTCTCCCACCCGTACGAGATCGTCGTGCCCCAGGGTGACGAAGAAGGTGGGGCCCTCGATGCGGACGACCTCCGCCTCTACCGCCAGCGCTGCGCTCAAGAGAAGGAACACGACGGGAGGGTACATCACGGCGGCCGAGCGGAGTGGGGACCAGGTCGGTGTCGCATAATGCAGCGTGCTTCTTCTTCTCACCCTGGCTGTGGCGGACGAACTGCTGGAGGACCGGCTGGAGCAGGGAAACGTGCCCATGTATGGGCAGGAGCTCTACCCGATCTCTCCCGACAGGCTGGCCGCCCGGCGGACCACTCCGACGCCGGCGCGCGCCGCCACCCCGGCGCGGGTCGTCGCTGTGACCACGGAGCGCGTCCCCGACCCAATCAAGGAAGACGCTGAGTTGTTGTTGTCGAGCAGCCCGAAATCGGTGCCTCCTCCCGAGCTCTCCACCGAGGACGATGGACCGCAGTGGCAGGGGCCTCTTCCTGGCCCCGAGCCAAGCCTTTCCAAAGGAGAGGGCAGCTACCGGCAAGGCTTTGACGCCGGCAAGGCCGACGCGCGGCCCAACAAGTGGGCTTTCATCGGGCCCATACTCGGTGCCGCCCTGTTCTTGCCGCCCGAGGCCAACGTCTCTGGCATGACGCTCGGCTGCGTGGGGGGGACGGTGCTGGGCGCCGTGTTGCCTGCTGCGCCCGATGAGGGGGATTGGCAGCTCGGATCCGTCAGCTACCAGCAGGGCTACGAGGCTGGCTGGAAGCGCTCGATGCGTCGCCGTCGTGCCCTGTACACCTTCTCGATAGGCACTGCCGGGACGCTCCTCTATGTGGTTCGTACCGAGTTCCTCTAGGCGCGTCGCTTCTGCCTTCCAGGGTCCCCGCCTGACCCGCCTCAGCCCCCGAAGAGCTCGCTTGCCCTATCATCGGGCCCGTGCTGATGAGTCTCGCCATAGCGCTTGCGGGTGAAGGAACCGTCCTGGCCATCGAGGGGCCTCGTTTCTACACCGACCTGGCGGCGGTCGATGGGCTCTCACCCGGCGACACCATCCTGATCTACCGGCAGGTCGAGGTGTCCCACAACGGGCGCGCCCTGAGTGACCCCTTCTACCTGGGCGAGGCCAGGGTGGTGGAGGTCGGCGAGACCCTCTCGCTGCTGCAGGGCGACCCGAACCTGATGCTGAGCGTGGGTGTGGGCGACCTGGTCACCCAGGACGCGGTGCTGCGGCCCGAGCCCCCGAAGCAGAAGGAGCCCGAGACGGTGGCGGGCCCCGAGACCTCCACGGTGGTCGAGGAGCGCATCGTCGAGGTCGTGCCGGAAGACGTGCAGGACTACACGCAGGTCGTCGCCACGAGCCTGACGCTCTCCCCGGACGAACAACGGGCGACGCTGGAGGCCTGGCTGGAGCGCTGGCCGGACTCGGCTCTGGCACCGGCGGTGCAACAGCAGCTCGCTGGCGCCGCCCCGGTCGAGGCCCTGGCGCCGCCCCTTCGTCTCGTGGCCGGCGCTGCCGGGGAAGTCGCCGAGGGCGGAACGCTGGCGGTGAGTGTGGTGGTGCCCGACGTGCAGCGCGTGGACAGCGCCCAGCTCTTCTTCCGGCGAGAGGGAGAGACCGCCTTCCGCCAGCGCGCGATGGTCTCCAACGGCGACCGATCCTGGATGGCGCGGGTGCCGGAAGAGACCACGGTCTACCCGGCCATCGAGTGGTACGTGGCGGTGCAGGACACCGACGGCGCGGTGCACGAGAGCGCACCGGTTCTGGTGGCGGTGACCCGGGATCTTCCGGGCGAGGGGCCCCAGGGCCGCAGCAGCGAGCTGGCCCTGCGCTACGAGTACGTGGAGTTCTGGTGGTTGAACCCCGGTCTGGACCGTTTCCACCACGGCGAGGGGGAGTTCACCTACCGCATGCGCTTCCCGGTCCTTCACGCCTTCCGGGTGGGCTTCGGCGTCTACTCGGGGGTGAGCGGCTACACGCGCCAGCTGGACGGCGCGCAGGACCAGCAGGAGCGCGAGGATCTCTCGCTTCGCTTCGGCTACCGCTACGGCTACACCGAGCTGGAGGCTCACCCGGTACCGAGCTTTGGCTTGTCGCTTCGCACCAGCGTGGGGCTGGACCCCACCGGCCTCAGTGGAGGCCTCCAGGGGCGGGTGCGGCTGGGCTACGAGGAGTCCACCAGCCTCCAGCTCGGAGCCGGCTACACCGAGTCGACCGGCAACGAGTTCCTGGTCGCTCTGGCCTGGAACACCGTGCCGCGGGTGCCCATGCTGGCCTCGGTGATCGTGACGGACCTGCCCCTGGGGAACTACGGAGTCCGCCTGGTCTACGAGCCACGCTTCGAGCTGAGGCCTGCTCTGGAGTTGGGGGTCCGCCTGGGCTACCAGCTGCGCAACACCAACCACCTGGGCCCCTCGGTGGGCGCCGCCATGGCCTTCAAGTGGTGATGTGGCTGGCCAGCGCCTGGGCGCTCCAGATCGTGCACCTGCCCGTGCCCGAGGGCTCGGCGGGGGAGGAGATCCGCGTCGGGATCGGCACGGACGACATCGCTGCCATGCCTTCGGTGGAGCTGCACTACCGCAGCGGTGGAGCCTGGCGCACCCTGGGCTTCGGGCCCGACGACAAGGGCACCTGGCTCGCCGTCATTCCGGGGGAGGAGGTGCGTGGGCCGGAGCTCGAGTACTTCATCGCCAGCCCCGCGGGGGAGCACTTCGCCAGCGAGGACGATCCCTGGGTGGTGCTCATCGCCAGCATGGATCTCGAGGACCTCAACCAGCGTGAACTGGCCCGCTACGGTGGGCAGCGCAGCATGGTGGAGGGCTGGTACCGGAGCATCGATCACGGGGCTGGTCAGGGGCTCACGGACGAGACCTGGATGGGCGGCCTTCGCTTCGTCTACCGGCCGCTCACCCGTCGCGTGCGGGTCATGGAGTTCGGCTTCGTGCGGATGCGCGGCGAGGCGGTGCAGCGGACCGGCTGGGACGAGGACGCTCAGGCGGCCACGGGGCGCTCCCCGGTCTTCGAGCAGGACCTGAACCCCGACGCTCGCCCCAACCTGCTGGGCCGGACCTGGAACCAGGGCCTGGACTGGGGCTACGCGGACGTGGAGATGCCGCTCTCCGAGCTCTTCGGACTGAGCGGGCGGCTCATCCTGGGCGGCAACGACACCGGCTTCACAGCCGGCGGTCGCGTGGCTCTGAGGGTGGGCCGCGAGCCCGAGGTCTATGCGCGAGCCTGGGCCGGGGCGGTGGGCGGCACCGGGGTGGACGCGGGCTTCGCGATGCACTGGAACACGGTGCCCGTCCTGCCCATGATGGCGAGCATCGAGGTCACGAACTGGCCCAACACGGGTCCCTGGGGTGTGGTGTTGAGCTACGGCGTCTGGGTCCCCCTGGGCCAGCACGCCGATCTGGGCTTGCGGATTGGCTACCAGGGACGGACCAGTGACCTGGGCAGTCTCGGCTACGGAGGTGCTCTGTCATGGTCCTTCTGATCACGCTCGGACTGGCGCGGGATGAGCGCATGGCGGTGGTGGTCTTGCCCTCGCTGGCCCAGGGTGCCGTGCCGGCTGGGCTGACGCGCAACGTCGAGAAGGCCCTCTTGGAGGGTGTGCCCGAGGTCGCAGGCTTCCGGGTCGTCGAGCTGTACGCCGAGGATCGCGAGGCGCTTCTCGAGGATCCTCGCTGTCGGGAGCAGTCGGCCTGTCTCGCAGCGCGCCTGCCCGAGGGCACCGAGCTGGTCATCGACCCCAGGGTGGCGAAGCACGGCGGCGTACTGAGCGTGGAGCTCCGGCTCTTGCGGGAAGGAAAGCTCTCGCGTCGGCACGCCTCGGTCGTCACCGTCGCCACGGCCGACGACTACGCCCTGGGGGAGTGCGAGCTGCTGCTCGCGGGCTGGGCTCGGGACGAGCGCCTCTACAAGCTGGCCGCCGACGGCAACAAGAAGGCCCGCGAGGAGCTGGAGCTGCGCTTTCCCACCTCGCCCTGGACGCAGGCCCTTCGATAGCGCTCAGGACAGCCGCAGGGCTATCGTTGGAGGGTGTTGATGAAGCCTCGTCTTCGCTGTGTCGTCGTGGGCCTGGTCAGCGGGTGCGTGGCGCCGGTTGCCCAGGACGACAGCTCCCCGAGCGACACGCCCGGTGTCGTGCTGGGCTGTGCGGAGGGGATGAGCGCCGTCACCGACGAGGACCACCAGATCGCCTTCTGCATGGACGCCTACGAGGTCGTGGTCTCCGCTCTGCCTGGCGATGCCGCGCTCGGTGACCCCGACCAGTGGACCGACGACGCGGTCGTGCCGACCGCCACCGCCAGCTCCTCCGCTGCCGTGGTGCCCTCCTTTACGATCTCCTTCGATCAGGCGGTGGCGATCTGTGCGAACACCCCCGTGTACGGACCCGAGGGACAGGTCGCGGGCCACAAGCGCTTGCCGACGGCCGAGGAGTGGGAGGACGCGGCCGACGGGGTGCTGGGCCCGGGAGGCCTGAACTTCCCCTACGGCGACGAACTGGACCTGACGGCCTGTGCGATGGCGGTGTCGGATGCCGATGGGGAACCTGTCTACAGCGAGACACAGCCCACCGGATCGCTGTCGCGATGCGTGTCCCCCTTCGGCACCTACGATCAGCTCGGCAACGTGTGGGAGTGGGCCGATCCGGAACTGCAGGTGGACACCACCGCCTGGTTCGAGACCGCGGCGGCGGCGGGCCTGGTGATGAGCGTGGACGAGGAGGGCCGGCTCGTGAGCGAGGGGGAGATCGCGGAGACTCTGGAGATCCATGCCGCGCACGTGCTCCCGAACTCCTTCGCCCGCGGAGAAGACGGGACGCTCCGGGTGGAGGCCACCTGGGGAGGGCCGGAGGGCCGCCCACCCGGCTACCTGGTCGTCGGCATCGGGGAGCTCACCGCCACCCCCGAGCGGTGGCTGCCCATCGAGCTGATGCCGATCGATCCCGAAGCCTCTCAGGGAGAGGGCTGGGTGGTCCTACGACCCGATCAGGACGGGACACCCTTCACCCACAAGCGTGGCTGCTCGTACTACGTGGGGGAACCGCAGCAGTGCACGAACTCCGTGGTCTTCTGGGACCACCACCACGACTTCCGGGGCACGGTGGGCTTTCGGTGTGCGAGCGATCCCGTGGAAGTCGAGGACTAGGCGTCGTACCGATCGAGCAGTACGCTTTGTTCGATGGGCGTCTTTGAACGGGGGTGTCGGCGATAGGATCAGGAGCGAACCGGAGATCCCATGAGCCGTCTGCTTCTGACCCTCTCGACCCTCTCCCTGGCGGTCACCCTCGGCGTCGGTTGCGAAGAGCTCACCATGGAGGGTGGGCCGAGCGACGGGGTCGACTGTGAGGAGGAGCTTGGGGAGATCCGACTCGCGCTCTTCGAGCTGATGGAGGAAGGGGAGGAACTGCTCGCTGAACAACGAGAGGACGACCGGGGCGACGAGGACGACGAGCGGGGCGACGACGACGAGCGGGGTGACGAGGACCGTGCCGACGATGAGCGGGATGACGAGCGGGGCAAGGCGGCCGACGAGCTGCTGGATGAACTCTGTGAGCGCTTCGACGCCTTGCTCACGGAATTTGATGAGCTCGAGGAGTCGTGCGAGCGCGATGAGGACGAACGCGACGACGAAGGCCGCGGTGACGGTGAGCGCGACGACGAAGGCCGCGGTGACGGTGAGCGCGACGATGAAGGCCGCGATGACGAAGGCCGCGATGACGAAGACCGCGACGACGACGAGCGCGATGAGGACGACCGCGACGGCGGATGGTGGGACCGCTGTGACCTGGACGACGGGCGTGACAGCGAGCGTGGCGACGACGACCGGCGCGAGTAGTCGGGGCTAGCGCTCCAGCTCGCGCAGCGTGAAGAGCTCGTCTTCGAGACCCGTATCGAAGACCGCCTGCTCCACCGTGGCCTCGGTCCACGTTCCCTTTTCGAGGTCTTCGACCTTGAGGTGGTGGGCCAGCGGCCGTGGCCCGGCGTCGCGGTAGCCGCTCAGGGTGAGGCGGCGGAGCGGCTGGCCCTGCGCATCCAGGTACTCGATCCTGCTGGGCAGGTTGTCGGTCTTGCGCACCCACATGCGCACCGAGGCGTGGCCGTGGGCCTTCGGGTCCTTGGGGGTGAGCAGCAGGCGGATCTCAGCGCCTTCGTCCTGCTCCACGACCGCGGTGTATTCCGGGACCCACTCCACCCGGGAGAGGTCCCCGATGCTGAAGTCGGTGCCCAGGAAGGCGTCGCTGCGCTGCTCCCCGGTGATGCGCTTGGCCCGCGCGTAGGCCGGCAGGTACAGGTAGACCGTGTCGCCGTCGGGCACGAGCAGGCCGACCCCCTCCAGGCGGGCGGGGGCGGTGAAGCGCACCAGGCGCTTGTCCTCTCCCTTCTGCCAGATCTCCAGGGTGCGCTCGGCGGTCTCGCCGCTCTTGTCCGTCACCTGGAGGTCCAGCACGATGTGGGCGTCGTCACCGGCGTTGTTGGCGGTGTCGACCTTGGTCAGCCAGCCGTCGCCGATCTCGTCAGCCAGGGCCAGGGAAAGCAGGAAGGTGAGCATGCGGCGCTTCTAACCCATTGGTCTGGGCCTTCCTTCCGCCGGCTCACTCCGGCTCGGGATCGGGCCACAAGGAATGCAGTGGACCCAACAAGCGGAGCGGACCTGCGAAGCGCCAGGCCACCAGCAGGCCGACCACATAGGCCGCGCAGAGGCCCATCGCGATCAGGGTGCCGCTGTAGGAGGGCCACGAGCCCACGGGGAGCGGGATCACCGCGATGACCAGCGGGGCGATGAGGGGGGCGGCCGCCGCGCTGCCCACGACCGCCGACGAGGCGGCTGGTCCCCGCAGGTTGGGATCCACCATGCGCAGCAGCGCCAGCCCGGTGGGCAGCGTCCCGGTCAGGGCGCCGAAGACCACCATGGCGTGTTCGAAGGGCGCGTCCCGCCAGGCGCGCTTGGCCAGCCACACGAGCCCCAGCGCCGACAGAAGGCCCCCTGCACCGGTGATGACGGCGATGGGAACCCAGTTGGCCGCCAGGACACCGATCTGTACCGCAGCCAGGGCACAGCAGGTCACGCCGTCGACCGCGAGCCCTCCGATGCGACCCAGCAGGCCGTCGTGCAGGACCGCCTGCTGGCGACCCATCTTCTTGAGCACGGTGCGGGTGAGCATGGCCAGCCCCAGTCCCACGATGAAGTGGAAGCCGTAGGCCATGGGGGCCATCTTCTCGGGCAAGACCCCGGACACGCCGCGCACGATGCCCCAGGTGGCCAGCAGCAGCACACCCACGATGGCCAGCTGCGCCGTGAAGGGCTCCAGACCACCGGGCTCGGCGGTGGCGGGTCGGACCAGCTTCTCCTCCTCGGACCCGTCCGTCTCCCCACCCTGGGTCCAACCCAGGCGACGCCCGATGGCGACCAGGGGCACCCCGACGAAGACCGCCCAGGCGAAGCCCACCGCCGCGATGATCAGCCCGATCTGCCCACCGTCCACCAGCCCCGAACTCTCCCAGGCCTCGCCCAGGCTGAGGGCTTGCCCCGGTCCCTGCTGGAACCCCAGCGGAAGCAGAGATCCAAAGCCGGGGTGGACCTGTAGCGCCAGCGCCAGGCTCAGTCCGATCAGGGCTTGCAGCGAGGCGAAGACCGGCAGGGCAAAGGCGACGGACTTCGCTCCTCCTCCCCCTTTGGTCTTGATGGGCTCCTGCAGACCCACGGCGATGAAGATGACCGCAAGGCCCTGGTAGACCACGATCTCCAGGGTCTGGAGGTCCAGCGGGAGCAGGTTCAGGGCGGACGCGCCCAGCAGCAGGGCGACGAAGCCCGCCACCATGGAGTCCGGAATGCCAAGCCGCCGGAGGAAGGGGATGCTGCGCCGCACGAAGGAGGCCGCCAGCAGCAGGGCCGCGATGATCAGGGCGGTGGGGACCGCGGGAACTTCCCAGAAGCGCACGCCGAAGCCTACGACGAAACACTCACCGCCGGAGCTGTTCGCAGGCCTGGTCAAGGGTGTCCGAGGGTCCCAGGGGGTAATCCTCGCAGCCGACGTAGAGCGCCCAGCCCCAGGCCGCGCCTTCCTCCCAGCCCGGACAGGTGGGTTCCGGAGGGAGTGGATCCGGCGGGCGGCTTCCCCAGCCGGTGATGCCCTCCACCCATCCCAGCCCCTTTCGGGCGCAGTCGTCCAGGGCGGGTGCCTCAGCCGTGATGTGGAGGCCCACCCGTGAGCTCAAGTGGGTCCAGTCAGCAGCACGGACGCCCAGCCCCACCAGCAGCACGGGCAGCAGCAGGCCGAGGGCTCGGGGTGCCAGGGCGGCACCCAGCATCATCGAGGTGAGCAGGGGAACCCGGTAGCGGAGCTCGAAGGCGCGCAGGGCCCAGTCCTCTCGGTTCTCGGCCCACGCTCCGGGGACGAAGAGGGTGAGCGCTGCAAAGGAGGCGAGGGTGGCCACCACCAGGCGGTCGCGCGAGGCCAGGGCCAGCCCCGCCAGCCCGGCGTACCAGGCCCCGGCGAGCAGGGAGGCCGAGTCCGACCACCAGGCGCCGGTGGCGAAGGGCCCCACGATCCAGCTCAGCCAGGCGCTGAACTCCGACAGCCCCGCCTCCGCGACGGGAGGAGCCCAGCCATTCAGCAGCATGGGCGCTGCTCCCAGCGGCACCGTGAGGAGCCAGCGTCGATCGAGCAGCAGCAAGCCCGGTACCCACAGAAGAGTCGTGGTGCAGAACCATGCCCCCAGCCCAACCACCACCCCCGCCAGCCAGGGGCGGCCCCACACCAGCAGCGCAGCCGCGGCCAGTGGAAAGACCAGGCTGTCGGCGTGGTTGCCCCAGCCGGTCAGGCCCAGCTCACGCCATGCCGGGGGCGCGGCGAGCACCAGGGCCATCCAGGTCACTGCGGCCCAGGGTGAGCGCTTCCAGGCAAAGGCTGCGCCGGCAGCGGCCATCGCCAGGTGCAGGGTGGCGGGAACGATCTTCCAGACCAGGACCGTAGGCCCCAGCAGCCGAAAGAGCGGGGCCGCAGCCAGAGACTCGGTCGTGCAGCCGCCGCACCAGGGGCGGTAGGGCGACAGGTCCAGACTCAAACCGGCCAGTGCGTTGAAGCGCTCCTCGGGGTGTACGAAGGAGAGAGAACCGAAGAGCAGGTCCAGGACGGTGAAGAGCACCTCCAGCGCCAGCAAGGCCCAGAGCACGCGGCCCGGATCCGGTCCCGTCCTCGTGTCCTGTCCCTGCAAGATGGTCGCGATGGGGCGCTCTCTTCGAAGCTCCTGAGCTTACACTTCGCCTTCATGACGACCCTGGACGCACGCACTGCAGAGCGCTTCGGTGTGGTGGTGCACTCCGTGGCCCGCCTGCCCGGCGGGGCTTGCCAGGAGCTCTTCAAGGTGCTCACCCCGGAGGGCCCGCTGGTGCTGCGCAGCGATGCGCCCAGCAGCCTGCCGGGGAGCATCGGTCGCGAGCAGGAGTTCGCAGTCGTCGCCGCGGCGGTGGAGGCCGGGGTGCCGACGCCCTCGGTACGCTGGCTCTCCGAGGGCCTGGTGCGTGAGGGGGCGTGGTCCTACTTCATGGACTGGCTGGACGGCGAGACCATCGGAGCACGCGTCCTGCGCCATCCTTCTCTGGAGCCGGCTCGCCAGGTCCTCCCGGAGCAGCTGGCCCGGGCGCTGGCTCGGGTCCATGCGGTTCAGGCTGAGCTGCCCCTGGCCGCCGGTCGAGGATCCCGCACGCGCGGCCCTGGGCTTCCTGCGCGCCATGCTGGACCGGCTTCCATGGCCCTGTCCCGGGCTGGAACTGGGCTTTCGCTGGGCGGCCGAACACGCTCCTCGGGATCGTCCTGTGGGCCTGGTGCACGGTGACTTCCGGACCGGCAACTTCATGGTTGGGCCCGACGGCCTGGTCGGCCTGCTGGACTGGGAGTTCGCGCGCTGGGGTGACCCGGTCGACGACATTGGCTGGTTGTGTGTGCGCGACTGGCGCTTCGGCAAGGTGAAGCAGCCAGCCGGAGGGTTCTGCAGTCGAGAGCGCTTCTGCGCCGCCTACACCCAAGCCAGCGGCCGCACCGTGGACCCGGTGGTGCTGCACTGGTGATAGCTGATGGGGAACCTGCGTTGGGGCACCGCAGCCGTGCTCCAGGGTGCTCGCTATCGAAGCACCCGCGACCTGGAGCTCCTGGCCATCCCCAGGAGGGTCTGCGAGATGGAGTACGAGGCCCTCAGGCTGATCGAGGTGGGGCCGTGAAGCCGGATGCCGCCGAGCTGCTGGAGGCCGTCGCAGTCTTCCTGAAGGAGGACCTCCAGGTCGAGGATCGCCGCCTGGCCTACCGGGTCCGAGTCGCGACCTACCTGGTGTCCATGGTGGCCCGCGAGCTGAGGGCCGATCTCGGTGAGGTGGACACCGAGGCGCTGGTGACGCGGATTCAGGGGGGAGAGGCCGACGAGACGCTGCACGCGGACCTCATGGCCCTGCTGCGCGATCAGCTCGCGGTCGTGCAGCCCCACTTCGACACGGCGCTGGACGTGGAGGAACCCTAGAAAGCGATCTAGCGGCGACGTCTCACAGCGAGCAGGCCGCTCAGGAGGAGGGCCAGACCCGGGGCTCCGGCTCCGCCGCAACCACCACAGCCTTCCTCTTCGAGGGTGACGGTGGCCGTCACGGTGTCGGTGGCCGACAAGGTCCCGTCGCTGACCGTCAAGCTGAGCTCGTAGGTGCCGGGTACGTCCGCCACCATGACCGCCTCGGAACTGTCCCCGTTGTACAGGTCCGAGGTGTCCAGCGAGGAGTCGCCAGGGGCTCCGCTGACCGTCCAGGTGTACAGCAGCTCGCCTGGGCCGTAGCTGGCGCTTCCGTCCAAGGCGATGATCTCGCCCACCACGCCGTCGACATCGGGTCCCGCGTCGGCCACCAGGTCACCGCTCTCTCCCGTGTCCCCGGTGTCGCCGGGTCCGTTGTCTTCAGGCGTGTCGGGGTCTGACAGGGTTCCATCGATGGTGATGGAGATGACGGTGGGCTGGACCTCGTTGTCAAAGAGGACCAGGAGCGTGTCGCCCTTGCGCGCAAGCCAGGGCTGCATCGCGCCAAAGCGCATGTTGTCGCGCTCCGCGTCGGGCTGGTAGTCGGTGAGCTGCACGCGCTCCTGCAGGTTCCAGTCCATGTCGAAGGCTGCGATCCAGACGTTGCCGGTGTCGGTCGACCAGTCTCCGGGGGAGGCGGGGCGTTGCATGTAGGCCAGGTAGTAGAACTCACCCAGTCGGAGCAGTCCCTGGGGCCAGTACAGATCCTGTTCGGCTTCGGCAAACTGCAACTCGAGGGGGGTCGCGACCAGGTTCATCTTCGAGTCGTAGCGCTCGACGACCAGTCGAGGACCGACCACCCAAGCCCGGACGATCAGCAGGTTCTGGGTCTCGTTCTCCCAGATCATCGCGCCGCCGGTGGTGTGGGGCTGGGCGTTGAGTTCGATGATCTTGGACACCTCGGCGTCGTCGTTGAGGCGGACGAAGGGAGCGGTCTCGCTCTCGTCGTTGTAGGTGAAGAGGGAACCGTTCAGGAAACCGGTGCAGACGACGGGAGCGTCGTTGTACCGAGTCGTCGAGTCCTGGGAGGCGATCTCGTTCTCGGCGATGATGTTGAAGTCCGAGTCGTAGCGGAAGGCCACAGCGCCGTCGTTGGCGTTGGGTTGGCTGTTCGTGGTGCCGACGTGCAGCCATGAGCCGTCCGGGCAGGCGGCGATTCCGTGGTCCACCAGGTCATCGCGACCGGTCAGCGGGGTTCCGGCGTCGAGCAGGTTCAGGTCATCGTCGAGCATGTGGACCTGGTAGTCAGCCCCGGCCGCACGGAAGAAGTACCAGCCCTCCTCGGCAGGAAAGGCTCTGGCCCAGGTGGCTGCGTAGTTCTCACCGCCAATGAGCTGAGGATCACTCACCTCGATGAAGTGTTCTCCGGACAGGGCGACCGACATCAGCAGCAGCATTCAAGCCTCCAATGAAGGGCCCATATCGCGATGTGGGGCTCAGGGCAGATCTGCCCTGCGGGCGAAGTCCCCCGACAGGCAATCAGGAGTGGGCCTTGCCCGAAGGCCGGAAGCATTCCTGACAAGTTTCTGGCGATATACAGAGCGTATACATGCGATGATGTGAGCGGTACCGTCGGAGCAGGCATGAGCCTGTCGGCCCTCCTTGTGATCTCCCTTGCCCTCGCGGAAGGCGAAGACGATCACAACGACACCACAGACGAAGCATGGGTGGTCGGTGGGGCTCAGGCACCGCAAGGCAAGTGGCCGGACACCGCAGCGATCGTGTTCTACGGAAACCAGGTCGGGTGCACGGGCACGCTCATCGCCCCGGACGTGGTGATCACCGCGGGCCACTGCATCGGCGGGATCGCCGGCGTGCTCCTGGACACCAACGACTACGGCCAGGGTGGGGAGTACATCTCCGTGCGCAAGGAGATCGAGCACCCGAACTCCTGGTACACGGTGGACATCGGTGTTCTCGTCCTGGAGGGGTCCTCCAGCGTGGAGCCACGCATCATCGCGCAGGACTGTGTTCTGGACGGGGTCCATGACGGCGCGAACGTACAGATCGTCGGCTATGGCGCGCTGGACATCTGGGGAAACCAGTACGACAGCAAGCTGATGGAGGCCACGAGCACCATCGCCGACCATGACTGCTCGGACATGTGGCGTGGCTGCAACGCGAGTGTCTCTCCCGGCGGGGAGATGGGAGCCGGAGGCAACGGCGTGGACGCCTGCTACGGCGACAGCGGAGGCCCGCTCTATCTGCTGACGGACAAGGGTCACTACCTGGTCGGCGTGACCTCGCGTTCCTACGCCAACGTCTACGCACCCTGCGAGGAGGGTGGGATCTGGGGCCGCCCCGACTACCTGGTGGACTGGATCGAGTCCAGCACGGGAAGGACTCTGCCGAAGCCGGACTGCGGTGGCGATGGAGATGGCGGCAACGACGGTGGTGGAGACGATGGCGGCGGGGGCGGCGACGATGGCGAAGAGGACGACTCGGGAGCTGCGAACCGAGCTCCGGAACCCTACGCCCGGCCGATCCTGGTCGTCGAAGGTGTTGAGGCGGTCACGCAGATCCACCCCAACGATCCGGATTCCGCTGACCTGCACTTCTACGAGATCGCGGCGCAACCCGAATTCGGTGAGGCCTGGCTGACCGGTGACGGCGTGCTGACCTACCTTGGCGAAGGTGGGGGCACGACCGTGGTGACGGTGCAGGTGACGGACAACGGTGAGCCGCAGCAGAGCGTTTCGCTGGAGGTGGAGGTGGAGGTCGTGGCGCGCGGGGATGCTGGGGGACGGTGCAGCAGCACGCCTGGGCCCGGGGGCTTCACGATGGTCCTTGTTGGGGTGCTCGGGATCCTCCGACGTCGGGGTTGACCCGTCCAGGGATAGCGTTCAGCCACGCCGTCGATGTGCGGATCACCTTGCTGTGGGGACTCATGGGCTTTGGGACAAAAGCCGATTCTTGTGGGTGAGAACCAAAACACCGACAGGAGCGACTCATGAGAGCCTTTGCATGCACCATTCTTTTCGCGTTGAGCGGAGTAGCCATCGCCAGTGATGGGAACTCTGAAGAAGATCATTGGAACCCTGGTGCTGAAGAAGGAAATGACGTCTCCGAAGATGAAGAGACCGATGTTGGGGCGGGCGACGATGCAAGTGAGCCCGAGGATGACGAGACCATCCCCGGGATGGAAGAGGAAGGCGACGATCAGCCCGACGCAGACGCTGATCCTGTGCTGGAAGAGGAGCCTGCGGGCATCGACGAGGAAGAGGACTCCATCGAGGACGACGGACCCGTCGGGTCGGTTGAGGAGCCCACCTTCGACTGGAACGGTGACGCCCAGCTGGTAGCGATCATTGATGCTCGGACCATCCGCGACTGGGAGGGCGTCGTTCGCGGCATGCCTCGTCACGGTCCTGTGGCCATCTACTCGCTGGAAGACACCAGCATGTTCGAGTACGACGTGAGCAGCGTGTACGCCATGTGGTACGGCGGCTTCGAGAGCTTCGGGCCCACCCCCGTGGACCACCCGGCAGCCCAGCTGCAGATCGACGATCTGGCCGTGCTCGTCACGACGGAAGCCTACGCCGATTCGCTGGTGGACTTCGTGCACAGCTTCGATGGCGACTACCCCCAGGACATGGTGCTGGTCGATGGCCGTTACCTGTCCGCCGAGGTCGATGGCGCCTACGCTGTCGTGATTCCCGACGAAGATGCTGATTTGGTCTTCGGTTCACGCCCGCTGTGCCCCGGCTACGCGTGGGTTCCGGTCCGTGCGGACGCCGCCGACTACGTGTTGGCTCCGCCCGATCATGACAGCTCTTTCGCCATCGTCGACAGTCCCTGGACCGAGCCCAACGGATGGTTCGGCCTTGACCTGGGCGAAGGTTGGGAAGACGACGCCGCATGGCTCGCCAACGCTCCGTTCTACGCCCTCGAGGACCAGGTGAACGCTGGTACGCCCGACGAGGCGGACGAAGACCAGGAAGACCCCGGCGCCGATCACCGAGAAGACGAGGAAAGGGCAGCGAACGACAACCCGCACGACGAGGAGCAGGTCGAAGAGCCCGAGCAGCGCGACCGTCCCGAGCGTGAGGGCAGCGATCCTGTAGTTCCCAACAACCCGACCCGACCCGGCTTCGGTTTCTGATTCACTCCAACGGGTTTCGCTCACCCGACCAACCGATACCAGGGCCTGAGGGCCCTGGTATCGTTGTTTTTGTGCGGGACCGTCACCTGGTGTGAGGGAGAGGCTCTCCCAGCTGCTCGACAGTGACGAGCACCGGCCGCAGGGCTTGGAGTTGCTGCACGCGCTGAAGGATCCCGAGCTCTGGGCTCTCGCCCTCTCTCTGGTCCCCGTCGAGTCGGCAAGCTGGCGCAACGAAAGGGTGGAGGAGGTCCCAGCCGCATGGTGGTCGGTGGTCGCGGGCGCTCCCCCAGAGCAGCTCGGCGCGCTGAGCGAGCGGGTGGACCGCCTGATGGTGAGGAATCTCGAGCTGGAGGAGCTTCCCTTCACCCCACGGGAGCTTGTCCTCGAGGCCTGCGTGGTGCGCTCTCTTCCTCCAGAGGGCTTGGAGCGCCTGGTCCTGGTGGGCTGCGAGGTCGAGTGCAGGCTTCCCGTGGTCGGCGAGCTCGAGCTGTACTGGCCGACCACGTGGGTTCAGATTCCGGACGGATGCGGTCATGTGGTCCTGACGGGGGACATGAGCCACTACAGCGAGCTGGATCTCGCTTGTGAGCGGCTCACCGTGCTGTGGGGCCACGCGCTGCGGCAGCTTCGGAGCACCGCGAAGCGGGTGGAGGTGGTCGACTGCGAGGGGCTGAAGGAGCTCGAGGTGTCCGGTGAGCTGAGTCTGCTGCGTGTGCGGGGGCACGAGGATCGCTTCACACGGGAGGGCGCGGCCCTGGAGGAGGAGGAGATCCTGTCCTCACTGCACCGCTCGAGGGGGCACGACTGGCCGCGCTTCGTGGCCTACGGGCCCCGGCTCTGTCAGCTGGGCGCACGCTGGGTCGGGGACTGGAGTGACACCGACGCCATCCTCCTGGAGAAGCAGGGACCTTGGGAGGATCTGCTGGCTTCCTTCCGGAACTACCCGGAGGCACCGATGGCTGCTGCCGAGAGCTACATCGCGGCCTTCGGGCGCAGTCGTGCCCGCGCAGAGCGCTTCCTGAACCGGGTCTTCCACAACCCCTGGGGCCTCAACGAGCGCACCTTCATGGAGCGGGGTGAGCCGGCGCTGGCGTGGTTGGCAGAGCATCCCCGGTGCCTCCAGAGGGAGCTCGTGAAGACGGTCCTGGAGCGGACCCGGAGACCGTGATCAGCGAGGCTGTCCGAGACGGACCGCCATCTTGCAGCCCTCCTCGTGTTGGCGCGTACAGGCCTCGCGCGCGCCGGCACGGGCTTTGCGCGGCTCGCCCTGCGCCTCGTAGCACACCGAGCGGCCGTACCAGGCGTGGGCTTCGTCGCTGTCGGTCAGCAGAGCGGTCGTGTAGGCGTCGACACAGCCGGTCCAGTCCTTGTTGGCGGTGTGGGCCTCGCCCAACAGCAGGTAGATCCCGATGTTGTCCGGCTCCCGAGCAGCGGCTCGGTTCAGATCGACGATGGCGTTCTCGGCATCGCCCTGGCCCAGGTAGGCTTCGCCCCGTCCAGCCCAGGCGTCGGGGTCCTCGTCGTCGAGCGCCAGCGCCTGGTCGAACTGGTAGAGCGCCTCATCGTAGCGGCCGTTGCTTAGGTGATCACGGCCCGCGGTCACGAAGCTGCCCGCAGAGCTGACATCGGTGGTCAGCTCCTCGGTGTCCAGCAGGTCCACGATGTCGCCGCTGGAGTCCATTCGGGCGATGACGGACTCGAAGACCCACTGCCCAGCCGTCTTGTCGGCCTCGGCGTAGACGATCGCCGAGCCTTCGGGACCGCTCACGGTCCAGGCCAGGTCCGCCTCGCCCGAGAGGCCACTGGTCTGGATGTTCCCGGTCACGAAAAAGCTGGCCGTGATGGGCGTTCCGAGCTCGTCCTGCAGAGTTTCGTTGTCCTGCACCAGGACCATGGCGTCCTGGTAGGGGGCGCTGCCCTTCATCATGGCCGTGACCCCTGTCACGATCGCTCCGCTGAAGCCGCCACAACACAGCGCGGCCAAGCCGACAACGGTGCAGCCGATGAGACCGAGCTTGGAACCCTTCTTGGCCATGCCGGGATGATAGTCAATCGCGGCCGAAGCTCCACCAGGAGCCGGGCTTCAGTCGGGCGAATGCGCCCTCTCCCAGGCGGCCATGTACAGGTCTGTGCTGTCTGCATCCCCTTCCAGGGCCGTTGCCGTGGGCAGGACGATCAAATCGGGCAGCTCGCCTAGCATCCTTCGAAGTGCGTCGAGGGTGGGGCCGTGATTCGCGCGATCGAACAAGCGCCGCACGTCTTCCCAGGCTTCACCCGCTGCCAGCGGGGCCCCTCGGAAGCCGATCTCCACCGTGTTGTAGATCTTGTTGATGGCGTATCGGTGGGCTCCGTCCGAGGCCAGCCGAAGCGTGAGGTAGTACCAGCCCCCTGGCATCGGCGAGGCGATCTCCATGGCTCGGGCCAGGGCCAGGGCCTCGGGCGGAGCACCCTCCGCCGCTTCGAGTGGGCTTAGCCCGCCCAGGTAGACGCGAGCCGAGCGTTCTCCCAGGGCACTCAGGGTGAGGGAGAGGACGCCCACAGAGCGTCCCTCTACCCAGCCTGGCAGCCTGCATCCCGGGGCCAGGGCGTCGATGATTCGGGCAGCCTGCGTGTTTCCTGTCACGCCCGCTCCCCAGCTCTCCTCCTGGAGGTAGATCTTCACGCGTGGGGGCTGGTCCACCCGGTCAAAGCCGATTCCGACGACCATGGAGTGTTCGCTCAGGGAGCCTCGTTGAGCGAGGATGTCGTTCAGCGCGTAGTCGCCGGGCAGTCGGTCGAGCGCCTCCAGAAAGGCGCTGTTCAGGGTCCGGTGCTCGAAGCGGTCGTTGAGGGTGACCCCCCACCGGGCACCCGCTGGGCTCTGGGCTCGGTACACGTCGTACTTCATCGCCGAGTCTTTCGGAGAGACCTGGTCGGGGAGATCCTGAGGCCGGTCCAGAAGGCCTCTCACCACAGGGTAGTGAGGGTGACCACCGGCTTCGGAAGCGATGCTGTCCAGCAGCTTGAGGGAGGCCCGCAGGTGATTGCGGGGAGAGGGCATCTGGACCTTCATGCGCCGAAGCGCCGCTCGGTCGCGCTGTACTCTTCGAGTGCTCGTGCCAGGTCCTCTGGGGTCATGGCCGGCCAATGGATGGGTAGAAAGGCGAGCTGGGCGTTGGCGATCTGCCACAGCAGGAAGCCCGCGGAGAGGTGGGGCTCGCCGCCGGTTCGTAGCACCAGGTCTGCGGGCGGGAGATGTCCGGTCCAGAGGGCGGCCTCGAAGCCCTCCGGTGTGCCGTCCGCCCGCTCTGTGGCGGACAGGATCTCCTCTTGTCCGTCGTAGGCCATCAGCACGACGAGGCGGCGGGGCCCCCCGCCGGAGGAAGCCCGTGCCCTGTCCACTGCGGGAAGGAGCGATGGGCAGATCTCAGGCCAGCGTCCGATGACGTCGATGTGGGCGTCGTAGCGCTCCAACAAGGAGCTCGCGGGTCCAGACAGCCACTCAGCCAGCCCGCCGACGATGTGTGCGACCTCGTCGGTGCTCCGGAGCGTCAGGTTGGCGGGTGAGCCCCACCAGAAGGTGAAGACCTCGACCCCCGCATCCCAGGCTGCGGAAGCGATACGGGTCATGGCGACCAGGCCCGCCCGGTGGCCTTCCACAGGCTCCAGCCCCCGTGCCCGAGCCCATCGTCGGTTGCCATCGGGAATGACCGCGATGTGTCGAGGAGGCGCCATCGTCTTCAGGGGCCACCGGTCAGCAAGAGCACCGATCCTCCGCAGGGGAGGCTATCACCTGCGTCGCCGGACTCCCGCGAGCGCGAGCAGCAGGGCTGCCCAACCCATTCCCAGGGGGGCGCCGTTGCAGCCACAGTTGCTGATCAGCTCGCCGTTCCCGCCGGGCTTCCAGCCCTGCTCGTCCTCGACGCTGTTGTCGGGCTCTGCCGGGTCGGCGACGAGGCATACAGCGTCCAGGTTCCAGCCACCGCGCTCGACCCCGGCGTCCGATCGCAGCCACAGCTCCAGGCTTGCGGTCTCTCCGGTCACCGGGAACTCCCAGAACACCCAGTCGTCGCTGCTGGTGGAGGGGATGGTCTCCCCGTTGACGACCATCCAGGCTTCGTCGTAGTCGTCCTCCAGGGACAGCTTGGTCCAGAAGCGCAGGCGAGGGTTCTTACCGGTGACCGTCCACTGGGGGCTCTTGAGCCAGAACTCGGCGTTGGGTTCGTAGCGGCCGTCGATATCGCCGATGATGGTGGTCAGATCCATGCCCGCCACCTTCTCGCCATCCCGAGCACGGGTGGGGTCTCCGGCCTGGCCTCTGGGCTTTCCGAGCTGCCACTCGTCCAGCGCGCGCATTCCGGTCTCTCGGGACAGGGCGCCGTGGGTGAACTCGCCCCAGCCCTCTTCGAAGCTCTCACACATCTGGGTCGCCACAGGACCGACCGGCAGGGACCATGAGCCCTGAACGCTGTCCTGACCGTCATCGGCGGTGAGCGTGTAGCTCCGGACCCCTTGTTTCTGGGGCATGGAAGCTACCCAGAACTTGCCCTCCTGACTCAGCTCCACCGTGCTGCCATCCTCGAAGTCGGCCCAGACCCTCTGGACCGTGCTGCCGCAGCTCAGCACCTCCGCCTTCAGCTCCTTGGTCGCGGGCACGTGGCGAAGCTCCAGGCTGGAGCGCACCTCGGGACCCCACAGCAGGCCATGGGCCCGGAAAGCCTCCGCGATCGCGCAGCCGTCGAGCACACCGTTGCTCAGGTCGCCGTCGTCGTCTGCCCGGAGCACGGCCTCGCCGTACGAGTCCGTCATGTTGTTCGAGCCCTGGATCGTGGCGTACCAGTAGGCGTCCGCTCGCTCGACGCCGACGTGGTAGCCGTGCTTCGCGATGAGCATCTCGCGCAGGTCCCACAGGGCGGCCAGGTAGATCTCGCCGTCGGCGTGGACCTCTCCCACCCAGTCGTTGGGGTAGACCTTGTCGTTGTCTGCCGTCCGTAGAGCGGACCCGCTGGTGTAGAAGCCGGGGGCCAGCAGGGGGTCGTCGGTCATCGTCGCCGACAGGTAGTCCCCGGCACCTTCGCTCACCGAGCCGTCGAAGCCGCCGCTCACGAGGGCGGCGTAGTGGGTGCCGTGACCGAACTCGTGGTAGACGATGTCGGAGATGCGGCCCGTGTTGTTGCAGCCTCCTCCCTCTCGGTAGAAGTTGATGCTCCAGCCGTCGTAGTAGGCGTTGCAGGTGCTGTAGATGTTGACGTAGGCCGGAACCTTGGCGCGGGCCCACTCGTTCTGCCAGTCCAGCTCGCGGATCCGCTGGCTGACAGCGTTTCCGTAGACGTAGACATCCAGGTAGCTCGTGTCGTCCCCGCTGCTGTTGAGCATGGCGTTGGGGGTGGCGGCATCGACTCTCAGAGTCGCTGTGTAGGAGCTGCCCTGGGCTCCGTGGAGCTCGATGTAGCGCCCGCTCAGCGAGGAGTTGGCGGTGAAGCTCTCGTCCAGTTCCAGACTTCCGTCCGTCGCGGTGATTCGACCACCGATCTCCAGGAGGGGGAGAGGCCGGATGAGGGTCGCGCCGCTCGCCGGGGTGCGGTCGTCCACTTGTGCGCTGAGTGTTCCCCGAAAGTGGCGAAGGAGCTCCACGTAGGCGACGGGCTCGTCCCCACTCATGTACCAGGTCTCCCAGACACCGGGCTCCTGGACCTCGATGCGCTCGGTGAGCACTCCGGTGATGGCCCCGTCCTGGTCGAGCGGCAGCCAGACGATGTCGTCGGAGCGAGGGCCTTCGCGGGGAGGGGTCGAGTCCTCGGAAAGGAAGGGGAAGGTGTCCACGCCCATCATGAGCACGCGCTTCTGACGGATGCGGATGTCGACCCGGGCACCCTCTACCCGGTAGCCGGAGTGCCATCGCTCGAAGAGCACGACCCACTGCCCGTGCAGTTCTTCCACGCGCTCGAGCCGCAGCTCGTAGAGCGGGATCTGCAGCAGCCACTCGTTCTCCTCGAGCAGCTCCCAGGCCACGTCGATGGCCTGATCGTCGCTGGTGACCTCGTCCTCGAGCTCCAGACCACCGAACATCCGGTGTGGGGTTTCTGTTCTCGGGTCGGCCCAGCCCTCGAACCAGGTCGTGGTCCCGTGCCACGCGATCGGCCAGTCAGCCAGATCCTCCTGGCTGGCCAGGGCGGGAACAGCGGGAGAGGGGAGCGCAGTCCCGGCCGGGGAAGCGAAGGCGTTGGCAGCGATGAACAACAGCAACATGCACTCTCCATGTTGTGCTCATGACGATTGCAAGAGGCGTGCCCGTGTAGTCATTCGACTACACTGCGGAGACCGGGGCCTTTCTTCCGATCGATGCGACCTTGTTGTCGCGTACAGCGGTGCCGTGATGGGACAGGCTAGAATCACTTCATGCTCATCCTCTTCATCGGCGCAGCCTTCGCCTGCGAGCCCGACCCCGCGGTCCAAGCCCTCTGGCCTTCCTGGGGCCCTGTCAACGCCAACGGTGTCATCCGAGTTCGCACGGGCGGCGACAACGCCACGCTGCAGATCATCGACGGGGACGGAGGCGCATGGCCTGTCAGCGGGGGGCCCTCCATCGAGTCTGCGCCCGGGGACTGGTACAGCTTCTCCTGGCCCGAGGCCATTCCTGATGGCCCTGCGACGCTCATTGCCGAGCCGGGAACCCTTCAGGTCGAGGTCGAGGTGCAGGGCGATCTGGCGGATGTGCCTCCCGATGGAAAGCCTGCCCTCGGCGCCGTGGACTTCGAGCTCGGGTCCTGGGCCCTCGACATCTGCGATACGGACGGTCCCACGATGGTCATCGCCACCGCCGAGGTGGTCCTGCCCAGCGCCAGCACCGGCGGCTTCGTGGCCGAGATCCAAGACGGCACCGAGGTCCTGGCCTGGTTCGAGCTGTCGGAGGAGCGAGGCCCGGAGATCGTCGAGCTGGCCTGGGATGTGGCGGCCCGCGACGAGCTCTGTCTCTCGGTCAACGTCTTCGACCCCGCGCACTTTGCGCTCAGCCAGACCGAGTTGGACTGCGAAGCTGTCCCGGATGAGTTCCTCGCGCCCCAGCAGGGTGATGAAACCTGCGCATGCGCGAGCTCTTCTCCCGCTGCGGGCGCCGTTGGAGTGCTGGCCCTGTTGTCACTGGCCCTCCTCAGGAGGTAGAAAAGCGCATGCCGTTCCTCATCGTCCAAGAACCCGGGATGAGGCCGCGGAGCTTCGAAATCGCCGAAGACGAGCTGCTGATCGGCCGGGGAAAAGACTGTGGTCTGGTTCTGGCCAACGTGGCGGTCAGCCGTCTTCACGCCCGCATCCTGGCGACCGACGACCTTCACAACCGGATCGAGAACCTCTCCGAGAACGGCACCCGGCTGAACGACGCGCCAATGGGGGAAGCGGTCATCCTCAAGCACGGTGACCAGATCCGGATCTCCAAGTACACGCTGGTCTTCATGAACGAGACCGAGTGCTCGCCCAAGCAGTCTCAGGACATCAGCTTGATGTCCCCCTTCACCGGGCGCATGGGGCAGGAGGACTCCACCCACCGCCTCTCCCCCGAGATGCAGGCCAAGCTTCAGTCCATCGAGCGGACCCGCAACGAGGCCCGGCTCGTCGATACCGAAACGAACCGGGTCTGGAAGCCTGGGGGCGGCAAGACCACCATCGGTGGAGGCACATCGAACATCACGGCAGCCGGAGGGCTGCTGGCTCGAGGCGTGATCGCCGAGCTGGAGTGGAACGGAAAAGGCCACACTCTGAGGAAGGTCGGCTTCTTCGGGAGCGTCACCGTCAACGGCAAGCCTCCGGGCAAGCTCCCGCTCAACGATGGCGATCGGGTCACGGTCGGAAAGAGCCTCTTCACCTACGCCCTTCCCTCGACGTGAGTGGCCAGGGGGAGGACTCCCGAAAGATCCGCATCAACCCGGTCGACACCCTCGATCGGCTGGAAGCTCGGCCTGAGGGCTCCGCCTCGGAGGGGTCCGAGGACGACGTGGGGGCGAACTACACCGTGCTCGGACCCGTCGGAGAGGGAGCGATGGGCCACGTCCATGTCGTTGCGGAGGAGGACCTGGGGCGCCACGTCGCCCTCAAGCGTCTGCTGCCCGAGGTGATCGACGAGCCGGAGGTCCTGGGTCGCTTCTACCGTGAAGCCCAGATCACCGCGCAGCTGGAGCACCCCTCGATCGTCCCGGTCTACCGGCTCGAGAGGCTTGATGGCGGGCAGCTGGCCTACACCATGAAGCTGATCCGCGGGGAGACGCTGAAAGAGTACGTGAAGCGTCTCCGCGCCAAGGTCAAGGCCGGCACGCCCCTGCCGGACGGTGAGCAGCTTCCGGCCCGAATCCGAGTGCTGATCAAGGTCTGCGAGGCCATCGACTTCGCCCACGAGCGCGGTGTCATGCACCGGGACCTCAAGCCCGCCAACATCATGATCGGACCCCACGGAGAGGTCTACGTGATGGACTGGGGCATCGCCCGCTCCTTCGACGAGACGGTCGAGAGCATCGGTGCTGCCGAGCACCTGGCGAGCCTGGAGAGCGGCGTGCACGCCGAAGCCACCCAGGCGGGTGTGGTGCTGGGTACCCCGGCCTACATGAGCCCGGAACAGGCCTGCGGTGACCCGAAGAAGCTGGGAGCAGCCAGTGACCAGTACGCCCTGTGCTTGTTGTTGCAGGAGCTGGTGACCCTGCGTCGGGCGATCGCTGGCAAGGACCTGGAGGAGGTGATCCTGGCTGCGGCGAGCGCGCGACGCCGTCCGGTCGAGCCACTCGATGCTCGGACAAGGGTGCCACGGGAGCTGGTGGCGATCATCGACCGCGGAACACGCTTCGTGCCCGAGGACCGCTACCCGGATGTGGGCTCTCTCATCGACGACCTGCACCGCTTTCTGGACGGACAGGAAGTCCAGGCCGGGCCGGACAATACGGTTCAGCGAGCTGCTCGGTGGTTGGCTCAGCACCGCCAGACCACCTTGCTCGCGCTGGTCGGCCTGCTGGTGATCTTCTTCGCCAGCACCACCGCGAACCTCTACCGGCACGCTCGCCAGAAGGACATCGCAGCCGCTCGAGAGGCAGCCCTCGCGCAGGTGCTCAACGCCACGTCGTCTCACGTTCGGGACATCGACGAGAGACTGCTGGTGTACGAAGGCCTGGTGCAGAGCCTTGCCTCTGCCGGCGTGCAGGCCCTGGTGGCGGGGGGAGGCTCCGACGATCCCTACCACCTGGCATCGGCCATCGATGCGGGCGAGGTGCCGGGCGACTTCGCCCACAGCGATGTCTACAGCAAGGAGCTGAGTGTGGCCTGGGCCTCCTTCGTGCTCGCACCGGGGGTGGAGGAAGACCCGGAGATCCTAGCCCGCCTGGCACCGCTGCGGCACACCATGCGACGTCTCTTTCTTCGAGCGGGCGACGCCGTCAACCTGACGCCGGAGGAGGCCTCGGGACAGATTCGGAAGCACGAGCTGCAACTCTTGTGGACCTACGTTGGCCTGGAGGAGGGAGTGCACGTGAGCTTTCCCGGGAAGGGTGGCTACCCCGGGGACTATGACCCTCGCCTGCGGCCCTGGTACACGGGGACCCGCTTTACCGTGGGACCGCAGTGGCATCCTCCCTACGAGGACGCCCAGGGCATGGGCCGCGTGATTCCGTGCACGATGGCGCTCTACGATGGTGTGGGGGCTTTTCGGGGTGTCGCAGGGGTCGAGTTGACCCTGGAGACCGCCCTGCACGAGTTCCTGTCAATGGAATTGGACGGTGTGAAAGACACCTGGTTGCTGGACGCTGCGCACAACGTTGTCATCTCCAGCGGAGCCTCTGAACCACCCCCTGTACCGGCCCGGGCGGGCTACCGACAGGAGGCCGACGGGCTGGTGGTTCACTACCCGCTCAACTCCCTGGACTGGGTCTTCGTCGCCTCGATTAGCTTCTGAGAGTGGATCCGATCGGCTTGCTGCTATAGAACTGCCGCCGCATGAAGTCCAACTCTCGCTGGAAGAACCACGGTGTCTGGCTTTGCCTGAATCACCTGCCTGCGGTGCGCTACCGCTCTGGGCAGATCAAGTGTTGGTACGCGGGCTGTGAGACAAGCCGTCCGAACATGGAAGGCCGCCCGGAACCGGCTCCGGAGAAGCCTGCGCCGCCGCCCCGAGTGCGGGTGCGCCCGCGCCGTCCTCGCGCTCGCCCTGCGGTTCCGCCCCCCAGCGCTCGAGTGGTCGCTCCGACGACGGCGAGCGATTCGGGAAGCGCTCAGCTCGCTGACCTCTCGGGTGAGAACGAGGAGAACGAGGCCTTCTTCATGGCCGAGGTGGACTTTGCGCCCGGGGACAAGTGCGCATGGCCGCCCTGCGCCAAGCGCAAGCGCCCGCGCAGCAAGTACTGCTCCCGGAACTGCTCGAACAAGTTTGCTCGCCATCGCCACCGGCAGCGCCGAAAGGACGAGTAGCGACGCTCAGCTCTTCGCGTCGTCCCAGTGGGGATAGTCGGAGAGGAGCTTCTTCATGGAGAAGTGCTGCTCCACCCAGCGCACCAGCGCGGGGGACAGCGACAGGTCCCGGCTCTGCTCGGGGTCCGACAGGTCGAAGGTCTCCGAGGCCCCGTCCGGTGCGTTGAGCGTGAGTGTCCTGGGAAGTCCCAGGGCGATGAAGTCACAGGCGACGCCGCTGTAGTGCTTGGACCACCGGGCTCCGCTCTCGGTGGCGAAGACCACGCCGTAGGCATCCGCCATCTGGCGGGCGGACTCCACGTTGGCCTCCCAGCCGTCGGGATGGCCCCAGGTGATGGGCGTGTGGAGCTTCCACTCGGTGTTGGTGGTCTCGAGCTTCTCCAGCGCGGCCCTCACGCCTCCCTCGCTGCTCTGTTGGCTGAGCAGGAAGGCCCCCCACATCAGGTAGCCGCGATGGCGGCTGCGCACGGCGGATGTGATGTAGATCTCGGCGCCCTGCGTCTCCAGTTGGTCCAGCAGTGAGCGCACGCGGTCGGCAAAGCCGCTCTCGGGTCGGGCCTCGGCCAGGCCCGCCAGGTGCTCATCGTACTCCACAGGGTTGGGGTAGCGAGCGGACCACTGGGGCCCGAGCAGATCGCCGTCCTCCGCGGGCAGGTGTTCCTCCGGCGGCTGCGGACGGTCCACGGCGATGCTGGTCTTGGTGCCGTAGCGCCGGGGCTTGTTTCGGAAGACGTCGTCGGGATGAAGCAGGATTCCGGCGGCTCGGGCGCGGCCCGAGGTGACGCAGATGTCCTCGCCGCGGCGCTCCTCGGCCACCAGCACGTCGTCCAGGAAGTAGAGCAGGTCCTCGGCGTCGATCGGCCGTCGGGTCTGCTCGCGAATCACCCTCAGAAAGGGCTCGTCTGGAGCGGTGTCCGCGATGGTGACCAGGGCTGGCCCGTCCAGGGGGACACCGGCGACCTCGACGGACCACGACCCCAGCTTCTCCCCCGCCTCTCGCAGCATGACGCGGTGTTCGGCAGGGCTCAGGACCTCCCACTGGCGATCGATGGGAAGGGGCCGGGCGGCCAGGGCGTTGATCAGTAGGAGCAGCACAGTCGTCCAGCGGTGTCTGAAGCTGGGCAAGGAGAACACATGTTTCTGTTGATCGCTTCCGCCCTGGCGCAGGAGCCCATCCAACGCAGCCTGCCGGCGACCATGCCGGCGCTCCATGTCGTGAACCCCGCGGGCCGGGTGCTCGTCACCGTGGACCGGAGTGTGAAGGAGTCTCGCGTGATGGCCACACCGGTTCACTGGCCCGAGGGCTGTCGGGTGGAGTTCAGTGGCGACCAGGAGCTGGCCAGGCTGGAGGTTGTGCGCGACGACGGCAACGTCCGACGCTGCAGGACGGACGTCCACGTGGTGCTGGTCGGTGACACCTCCGTCGCCATCGACCAGGGTCGCGGTCGCGTCGATGCAGGGGGCATGAGCGGCTCGCTCAGCGTCGAGTTGGGCCGGGGACGCGTGTTTGTGGACGAGGCCGTCGGTGCCGTGGACATCCAGGTGGGTCTTGGTGGGGTGAAAATGGCATGGACCGAGTCCTATGGCGGATCCGCGGTGGCGCGGGTCAAGGCCGGACGAGTGCGAGCCGAGGTGCCCTACGGGACCTGGCTGTCCCACGATGTGGGGGGAGGAATCGCGATGAACCCCATCCCGGAAGGACTCGAGAGCGAGGACCGCTTGGTGGCCCGCGCTCCCATCGTGCGAATTGATACGGCGCAAAGCGCAATTTCCCCGTCTACGATGGTCGTATGGAACGAGTGAAACCAACCCCCGTCCAAGAGCTGTTGGCCGAGCTGTACTCCCGGACCCGTGCGGGCGAGCTGGAGTGGAACGCTGTCGACTCCATGTTGACCAGTCGCATCGGGAGCGCGACCGTGCAGCTGACCGTCGGCTCCGAGCCGCGCAAGGACGCCCAGGCCGACCTCTTCTTCACCGTCACCGGGCGCCGACCGAACCTGGACTACGTGGTCCTGCGCGTGCTTCGCCCCATGGGTGGTGAGCAGGAGACCGTGCTCCTGGTGGACTCGCGGCGCTTCGGCGACGCGGTCGAGCTGGGCCTGGGCGCGCTGCTCGAGCTGGTTCGTGAGGCCGTAGACGCACCCCCCGGTGCGATCGATGACCTGCTCTCGGAGCTTCGTCTGGGCGCCTGACGCTCGAAGACCTCGGAGAGAGTAGGCTGCGAGCGTGAACTGCTCCCAGTGTGACGCTGCTCTGCCGAACGAAGCGCGCTTCTGTGTGGCCTGTGGTGCGCAGGTCGCCGCCGAAGATGCGGGAGCGGTCGGTGAATACAGGGGCATTCTCGAGCGCTTCCTGGCGGACGGTGCGCTGCAGGACTGGCAGCTCAGCGAGCTGGAGATGCTGCGGGCCGACCTGGAGGTCAGCCTGGAGGCCCACCAGCGCCTCCTCTCCGAGCTCATCGGTGCGGAGACCGCCGTAGGCGTGGAGCTGGCCATCGACGCGGCGACCATTCGGGACTACCGCGCAGGTCAGCAGTGCCTGCTGCGGCTGCGCGTCCGCAACAGGGGGGCACGGGCCGTGACCGTCCGCGTGCGGATCGGCAGCAGCGCGAGCGCCGAGCAGCACAGCGCCAGCTCCCGCACCCTCGGCCCGGGGCACCAGGATGAGCTGCGGATCATGCTGACACCTCAGCAGGCGGGCCACCACGCCATGGAGGGGGAGGTGGAGGTGGTCTCCCTGCGGGGGCAGTCCCAGCTGCTCGGCTTCGAGGGCTTCGCCTTTCGGGTGGCGGCGAGGCCCGGCCAGCAGGTCTTCAACATCGACGCCAGCTCCCAGCGGGTGGGTGTGTGGGAGAACCTGGGGGTGCACGAGCAGGGTGGACTGATGCCCGAGGCGAAGTGGCACGAGGTGCCGCTGCGGCCACTGGACGCTCCCGGGCGGAAAGCCCTGGCCCTGGCCTCCGAGGAGAAGGTCCAGGCCATGGAGACGCAGAAGACCGAGGAGGCCCTGGAGCACACCCATCCGCCAGCGGACCGCCTGCCGGAGGGCCGGGTGCTGGTGGTGGTCGATCCCAGCGGTGCCGGCGATGCACGGAGCCTGTCGGAAGCCGTTCAGCAGGCCGGCTTGCGGGCCCGCATCGTCCTGCGCGCAGGCGTCTACGAGGGGCCGGTGGAGCTTCGGGGAGACATCGAGATCGTGGGCGAGCCCGGGGTGGTCGTACAGGCCGAGCACGGAGCCATCCTGCGCGCGGTGGGGGAGCGCCTGGAGCTGCGGAACCTCGTCCTTCAGGGGACGGCGCCCAAGATGCGGGACGCCCCCGATGGGCTCGAGGTTCGCTCGGGGCAGGTCCTTCTCGAGGACTGCGAGATCGCCACCACCGACGGAAACCCGATGCCGGGTCGGGGAGTGGCCGTCCGTGGGATCGCCCAGGTCCAACTGGAGCGCTGCACCCTCCGAAACAACGGGGTCGGGATCGCCGTGGACACCAGTTCCACGGGCTTCTTTGCAGACGAGGCAGGCGAGCCGCACCCCTTTTTTCCCTGCATGGCGGAGCTCAGCAACTGCCGCCTGGTGAACAATCGGACCGGTGCGGCCGTAGGCGGGGTAGGACGGGAGCTTGTTCTGACCCGCTGCGAGATCCGGAACAACAACCTTGGCGTCTACGCCCTGGAGCGCGGCAGGGCACTTGTGAAGGACTGTGCCCTCACCGGCAACGCCCGTGATCTACGCTCTGAGTCCGACGCCGTTCTCGATGAGCAGGGAAACCACCACTGAGAGGGAAGCAATGGACATCGACTGCACAGCCTGTGGAGCCACCAACCCCCATGGCGCCAATTTCTGCAGTGACTGTGGCGTCTCGCTGACCAGTCGCAAGGCCTGCCATGTGTGCGGTGCCGAGCTCGAGCAGGACGCGACCTTCTGCCACCACTGCGGTGGGCGGCAGGTCTCCGACGAAGTGCCGGCCGGTCCCGGCTACGTGGTCGACGGCGCCTGGCACAAGGCTCCGGACGAGTTCGTGCGCAGGGTGCGCCTGTCCGAGATGCGCTCCGCCTACCAGCGGCTGGTTCCGGGCCTGGACCTGGACAGCTTCTTCAAGGGCACCCTCGTCGGGCAGATCCTGGACAAGCTGCAGGCCAAGAGCATCCGGGTGCCTCCGGGCGCCGTGGGCGTCGTGGTGCTGGACGGCAAGGTTCGCCAGGTCCTGCCCCCCGGCGAGCAGACCACGGTGGGCTGGCTGAAGGAGCTGGCGCGCCTGGCGGAGGGTGACCTGGCCGGCGCCGGCGCCGCGGTGCTGGACCGGCTGACCGAGAGCGATCGGATGAGCTTCTACCTGCTCGACCGGCGACCGGTGCCGATGGCCTTCAACATCGACGTTCCGGGCGAGGCCGGTCTGGTCAACGTGCAGGTGCAGTCCCTGGCCACGGTGGGCGGCAGCGAGGAGGCCATCGCGGCCTTCCTGGACACCGTCGTTCGTGACGCCGACTCCCTGGCCACCCAGGATCTCTACCTGCAGTTCCGCGGGCAGATCGAGCGGCTGGCCTCGGACCTGGTGCACGCCCATGCTCCGGACTGGGGCAAGGCGGAGCGGACGCTGAACAACACCCTCCGGGATCGCTTCGGCGACCGCAACGGTCTGCGCTTCGAGCTCCTGATCGCCCCGCGGGACACCCTCTTCCGCCTGGAGTGCACCCTGGGGCTCAGCGCCACGCCGAAGGGGCGTGCCTGCGGCGAGTGCTCGGTGCAGGTGCCCTACGGCCTGAAGTTCTGCACCGGCTGCGGCGCTCGTCAGGACGCCTGGGCCGAGATCGTCGACACCGGCGCCCTGGTCACCTCGGACAACCAGACCATCGAGATGCAGGTGATCCTGGCCGTCCAGGGCCGGGGCGAGCTGGACGACAGCAGCCCCGTCGAGCGGGCGCTTGCCGGTGCCGTCGCCCGACGGGTTCGGGAACGCACCCTGGACGATCTCTCCGGGACCCTCGAGGTCCTGGGAGAGGAGCTCTCCGACGAGGTCAACGACGCGCTGAAGGCCCTGGGCTGGCGCCTGGTGGGACTGCAGGTGTTGGACCTGCGAAGCCGCGACGGCGAGTGGGAGCGCGGCGCCCGTGCCGACATGGAGCACGCCAGGCGCGAAGCCTCCCTGGGACGCGAGTGGCTCGAGGTCGAGGAGCAGGCGCTGCAGACGGAGACCCTGACCCTGGCCCACGTCCTGCGGCGTGAGCAGATGCACCTGAACCAGGCTTTCGCACGCCGTCAGGCAGCCCTGCAGGACGCGCAGCGTCACGCGGGACTGGAAGACGGCGAGCGCGTCCTCGAACGCGACCGCGCCACCGCCACGCACGAAGACGGCATGACCGCAGAAGAGCGCCGTGCGGAGCTGGAGAAGGCCCGTCGGGACGCTGAGAGCGATCGCCGTCGGCAGGACGCCGACGACGCGTCCTACGCGGACAAGAAGCGCCGAGAGGCCCGCTTGGAGGAGCTGGAGCGGATGGCTGCTCTGGACGCCAAGATGGCCGAGCAGGAGCACGAGCACCTGAAGGACCTGACCGATGGTCGGGACGCCGCCGAGATCATCGCGGTGCAGGCTGGAAAGCTGGCCGAGACGGAAGGTGGCGCCGAGTTCGCCAAGGCGCTGGCCGCCATGGGCGATGCTCAGGCGAGCGCGGAGACCATCGAGGCCTACAAGGACGCCGCCAAGATGGCGCAGTCCATGGCCGAGAAGAGCATGGAGGCCCACGCCAAGGTGGCGGCGGCCAAGGCCGGCGCCACGGCCCGCCCCAGCTGTTCGAGCTGTGGGGCGGAGCTGCGGCGGGGCGCGGACTTCTGCGGCGAGTGCGGCGAGCGGACCTGAGCGTGTAGACCCCTGCCTTCGCGGTCATTCGCTGCGGAGGCAGCTCCGGCACACGAAGTGGGTGCGGCCGCCGTCGCCACGTCCAGTGACGGGACCGACCGGTTGGAACAGCCACGCCTTCAGAGCGTCGCGCAAGGCGATGCGTTGACAGCGGTCGCAGCGCAGGCTCGGACGCCAGGGACGGAAGCGCGCCATGAGCGATCCTACACGCCTCGGAGTGCTCAGTTCTGCTGGACGCCGGACCAGCCCATCTGCCAGGCGGCTTCGTCTTCGGTCGCGTTGACCAGCGCGCACTCCATGTCCGCCTGATCCTGGAGCTGGCGCGTGCGCACCAGCGCCACGCTCACCTTGCGGAACTCGTGCTCCGCATCGGCCGCTTCGCCTGCGGCGATGGCGTCGACGGTCGCTGCGCTGGCCTTCTCGGCTTCTTCGACCAGGACCTGGATGCGCTCCCGCGTGCTGTCCAGGCAGCGGGCCCTCACCGGATCCGTGCTGGTGTCGCGTTCCGCTGTGAGCTCCTCCAGCACCTCCCGCATCTCCTGGATGGCGTCGATGCTGAAGACGGTCTTGTCGGTGGTGGAGGTCTGGTTGCTTCCCTCCACCACGCCGGTGTACTCGCTCAGCAGCAAGGCCAGGAAGATCATCACCCCTACTTTATCGACACCTCAGTGGGTCGGCGTGAACACGAAGGGGTAGCTGTAGGTGCCTGCGGTCTCGGCCGGGAATGACCACCGGCTCAGACGCCGGGTCACGCAGGACTCGAAGGCGCCGTTGCTGCCCGTCTGGTTGTCCAGTACGGCCACCTCGGCCACCTCTCCGGTCTCTGAGATCTCGAACCACAGGACCATGCGCCCGGAGGTGCTGGGGTTCAGCTTGAGCTCGCCGTCGTAGCAGGCCTTGAGCTGCCCGCTGTTCGCGCGGATGACCTTGGCGATGGTGTTGTGCTGGGGGCTGGGGTCCAAGGGGGGCTCCAACAAGACCGGCGGAGTGATGGAGGGACCACCGTCGGGACCGCCCACCACCACGTCGTCGACGTCGAGGTGGGTCAGCGTTCCGATGTCTTCGTCCAGGCGCGGACCGGAGCCAGGCCCGTCCTTGAAGCCAGGCCCGTCCTCGTAGTAGACGAGCTCTTCGCCTTCGCGCACGAAAGAGTCCAGGTCCGCGTACAGGGCGCCTTCCTCGAAGTGGTCCTCGATCCGGTCCCCGTTGTTGTTCTCACCCGTGGTGCCCAGGCCCATTGCCCGCGCGAAGGAGGACTGCGCCACCGCGTCATCGACCCGGTCTCCAAGCGGCTTGGGCTTCGAGGGCGCCTTGGGTCCGCTCCCGTCATCCTTGGGGTGGTCGGTGCGCATCGCCTGGTCGTCATCGACGGGGGTAGGGGACGCGTCCGGGTCCACTACAGGCTCCAGGGGGGCCGGGGGCTCCGGCTCCGCCAGGACGAGGTGAGCAATCATGGGGGCCGGGAGATCGGGCATCACCAACAGCTCTGCTGGCGGCCGGGTGTAGACGTAGATCAGGCCCACGGCGGCCAGGGCGGTGTGCAGGCCCAGGAAGCCGAAGTAGACCGGGTCATCGTCGTCCCACAGGCGGGGCCTGAAGTTCGCGTGAATCCGCCTGGGCTCCGGCGGGGCGGCCACGAACTGGAAGAGCACGGTCATGTCGTCGATGACGATCTTTCCGCGGGCGCGCTCCGGGAGCGGGAGCTCCCAGCATCCGGCCACAGCGCGGGCTTCCTGGCGGCGAAGAGTGTCGATCGCCACGACCTCGTCCTGCCAGGACAGCTTGCCGTCCATGCTGTCGCTCAAACGCAAGATGTAGCCGCCACGGCTTGGTCGGAAGAGCTGGAAGAGCTTCGGCAGGTGGGTGGCTGGAAAAACAAAGTCGTTGCGGATGGACTCACCAACGGTGACCCCTGCGCCGGGTTGCATCAAACGCTCATGGACAACTCGCCCCTCACGGACGATTCCTATTCGAAGAACTCTTTGCTGGGTCTTGGACATGTTCGGGCTCCCTCACATGTCTGGACAGCGCTTCTCAGAGAGGGTTCGCGAGTTTTTTCTGGAGCACCGCTCCGGCCCCAAGCAGGCCCGGTTGAGGGTGAACGATCACCCGGATTGCCATGGTCTGGAGCAGGTGCTCTCGGGGGAACTTGTCCATGAAGGCGGTTCGGAATCGGGCCTTCATCACCGGGAGCAGCTTCGGGGCGATTCCACCGGCCAGCCACACGCCTCCCGTGGCGAGAGCGAGCAGCGCCAGGTCCCCCGCGAAGCTGCCGTAGATGTCCACGAAGGTCTCCACGGCCTTACGAGCCAGCGGACAGGTAGCGGCCTGTTCGGCCACCTCGGACGGTGTGCGCGCTGGTGCTGGCGGCCTGTCGTGCTCTGCTGCCCTCGCCTCGAGGAAGGCGTAGAGGTTCATCAGGCCCGGTCCGGAGCACACCTCTTCGGTCGAGATGCGTTCCTGATTGCGGACGCTGAGCCAGGCCAGGGCTTCGCGTTGGAGTTCGCCCCGTGGGGCGAAGTCCTGGTGGCCGCCTTCCCCGCTGATCACGAGGCGCTCGTGGACCAGCGCCACCCCCAGACCGGTGCCCGCACCCAGGACGACCCTCGGCCCCGCTCCGATCTCTCCGCCCAGGCTCACGGTGTCGCCTTCTTCCAGGTACAGGGAGCCCAGCGCGGCGGCGTGGAAGTCGTTGATCAGGAGCGCGCTCTCCAAGCCCCTGGAGACCGCAAGGGTGTCGCCGTCGACCACCCACCCGGCGTTGGTGTGCTCACAGCGGTTTCCGTCCAGCGGCCCGGCGACGCCGATGCAGGCGTGCTGGGGATGGGGCGAGGGAAGGGACCCGAGGTACAGCGCGACGGCCTCCTCCAGGCCGGACAGCTCGGCGACCTGCCACTGCCGGATCCTGGAGAGCTCTCCATCGCGCCAGATGGCCAGCCTCACCTTCGTGCCGCCAAGGTCTCCGACGAGAAGCATGGCCGCCGGGATATCGTGTCCCATGCTCCCCGCCTACATCCTGCTCCCCTTCCTTCTCTCCTGCGGCCCGGAAGACTGCAACGACCTCGCCTTCGAGTTCGACACCGACCTGGACGACGAGCAGGATCTGTGGGACGAGACCATGGATGTCTACGAGACCTGCGAGGGGGTCTGTGCCGACACCCAGGCGAGCTGCGAGGACACGGCCAATGGTGTGACGGTCGATCCCACGGACACAGGGGCCCTGCCCACCCTCGCTGACTGCGAGGAGGACTACGGTGCCTGCGAGGAGGAGTGCATCCACCCCTCCGAGCTGGACTACCCCTACACGAAGGCCAAGGACAGCCCCCTGATCGCGTGGAACGGTGGACCGATCCTGGGGATCACGGTCAGCATCGCCAGCGGCTCGAAGAAGGACGACGTGATCTGGTCCGTCAAGTGCTCGAACGAAGACGAGAACTGTCTGCAGACACCGGTCTCCTACGGCTCGGTCCCCGAGGGGTCAGAGCTGAACCTGAAGGGCTGCAAGGACAAGAGGTGCGACAGCGAGGAGAAGAAGAAGCTGGTCGATGGCCAGGTCTACAAGATCGGTGGCGGACGGGTGATCGTTGGGAAGAAGTACCCCTGCGCAGCCGCTGAAGACGGTGGCGAGCTGGAGTTCGAGTACCCCAACCGGACTGTGTACAGCTACGACTGAGGCGGGGAGCGTCATGCTGTTTCTGTGGCTTGTGGCCCTGGCGGATGAACCGATCTTCGAGGCTCCCGAGGAGGGGGCTTCGGTTGAGGGCGTGGAGACCCACCTGACGGCGGAGTTGGGCGGCGCCCTGAGCACGGGCAACGTCGACTTCTATGTCCTGAGCGACAGCCTGCAGGGAGACCGTCGCTGGGGCATCCACCGGGTGTCGGCCCTGTCGGGGGTGCTCATCGGCAGCACCCGCCTGGACTCCGACGGCGACGGTATCCTGAGCCCCGCCGAACGGGAGAATCCACGGGTCAGGACCGCTCAGCGCGCCTTTCTGGATCTGCGCTACGACCGTTTCCTGGGTGAGAAGAACTCGGTGTACCTCCTCTCGGGTGGCTTCCACGATCCCTACGCTGGCTACGACTGGCGCACGCACGAGCAGGTGGGCTACAGCCGGCTGCTCGTCCACAGCGAGACCACCGAGCTGGTCTCGGAGCTGGGGCTGGACCTGGCGCAGGAAAACTACGTCGAACGGGTGGACGCAGGGGCCACCCGGCTCGTCCTGTCGGGCCGCGTGATGGTGGGGGTGGAGCACACCATCGGTGAGGATCTCCAGTTCAGCGACACCCTCGAGGTCTACGACAGTGTGCGGGACCGGCTGGACGTGCGGGTGCTGAATACCGCCGCGGTGACCCTGAGGCTGAGCGAGCTGTTGTCGCTCAAGTTCAACCACCAGTTGAGCTACGACAAGGTGCCCGTGCGCGGCTACCGACCGCTGGACCAGACCGTGACGATTTCCGTCGTAGCGACCCTGCTCTGAGCGCCGGTCTTTGGTCATGAATGGAAAGGAGTTTGAGATCCCCGGTGATTCGATGGTAGTTCACAAGGCGTGACCCTACTTCTTCTGGCTGCCTGCGACCCCATCGACGACCGTCCCGGTTGTGACGAGGAGATCGTCTACTTCATCGATGCTGACGGAGACGGCTTTGGAGCCGGCGAGGAGCAGCAGGACTGCGAGCCGCCTGACGAGGCGGTGGACAACGCCGACGACTGTGACGACAGCGAGGCGTCGATCCACCCGGGTGCCCGGGATGTCTGCGACGGGGTGGACGACGACTGCAGTGGGGATGAAGAGGGCTGCCTCATGGGTGGTACCTGGGTCCTGGGCGCCGAGACGCTGCGCATCCGCGGAGGCTCAACCAGCGAGGAGTTCGGCTGGTCCATGGCCGCCCCGGACCTGGACGGTGACGGGATCCCCGAGCTGGCCATCGGCGATCCCCAGCAGCAGGTGGGCGGCGCCGCCCTCCACGAGGGTGCCGTGTGGCTCTTCAGGGGGCCGGTCACAGCCGATGCCAATGCCGAGGACGACGGCTTCATGCTCTTTGGCCCCAACCAGAGCAGCTACGCGGGCGAGGCGCTCGCTGCGGGCGATCTGGACGGCGACGGCGACGACGAACTGGCGGTGGGTGCGCCCTTCGACAACCCCGAGTTCACGACCTACTTCGGGGCTGTCTACGTGCTGGATGACTGGCCTGAGAGCCAGGATCTGGGTGAGGCGGCCTTCCTGCGCCTGGACGGGCTGGAGAACAGCGAGACGGGCTCGTCGGTGGTCTTTCCGGGTGACATGACGGGGGACGGTCACGCCGAACTTCTCATCGGTGCGCCGAACTGGAGTGATGGCAAGGGAGCTGGCTTCCTCGTCCTCGGCCCCATCACCGACGACCGCAAGGTGGGCTGGAACAACTGGTGCGAGGTGCTCTACGGCAGCCTGGAGTCGGACACCGGCCACAGCGTGGCTGCGGCGGGTGATGTCAACGGCGATGGGCTGAACGACGTGCTCATCGGATCGCCCAACGGCTGGGACTACCGGGGAGCGGCCTACATCGTTCACGGACCGGCCACCACCCATCACATGACCCTGGAAGGCATTCGCATGGAAGGGGTCGCGGACAGTGGCAAGGCGGGCTGGGCGGTCGCGGGTCTCGGTGACGTCGACGGTGACGGACTGGACGACGTGGGGGTGGGTTCCCCGCTTCACGGCCAGGACAACGCCGGGCGCGTCTTCGTCGTGCATGGACCGCTTACGGCCAGCATCGAACTGAAGGACGCCAGCGCGTCGATCTCCGGAGCGCAGGAGAACGGGGAGCTGGGTTCGTCGGTCGCCGGAGCAGGAGACGTCAACGGTGATGGCCTCTCGGAGCTGCTCACGGGCGCTCCCGGTGACGATCACGATGCTGGAGAGGACAGCGGAGCGGTCTATCTCTTCTACGCTCCCTTCGAAGGAGCGCTGACCGTCAACGACAGCCCCGCCTGGTGGGTGGGCGAAGGCGCTGGCAGCCGTGCTGCCCCAGTCATTCGGGTGGGTGACCAGAGCGGTGATGGACGAAAGGACCTGCTGATGGCGGCCCCGGAGAACCAGTCGGCCTACCTCTTCAGCGACTGGTAGCGACCATGCGTCGCTTCGCCCTCGGGCTCACGCTGGTCGGTGGATTCGCCTTGGTGCTCTGGCCGAAGCCGGAGTCTCCGACGCTCTTGGAGGCCCCTCTCGCTCGCCCCGTACCGACGGAGAACTGGTTGGCCCCGGGAGCCGAGCAGCGGAACAAGGAGCGGCGAAAGGCCTGGTCCGCCTTGATCCACGAGCGGGGTCCCGAGGGGGATCGCTGGAAGGAGATCGAAGCGGAGAATGGCCGGCTGCAGATCAGCAAGCGAAACGCTCTGGCCACAGCTCCTCCCGCGGAGGAAGTGGGGGAGTGGACGGAGCGCGGCTCGGACAACCAGGCGGGACGGATGCACGTGGCGCGTGTCGCCGGGGATGTGCTCTACGCGGGCTCGAGCAAGGGAGGGGTGTGGAAACGGGAGGGTGAGGAGTGGACTCCCATTGGCGACAACCTGTACGGGGGAGCCCACTGGATCGAGGTGAGCGCCTCGGGGGCGGTCCTGGCCGGCACGGACGGTGGACAGCTGCACCGCTCCGATGACGATGGAGCCACATGGAACCGCCCCGAGGGTCTGCCCGAGGACCTGAACCGCATTCGACGCCTGCTCCAGGACCAAGAGGGCACGCTGTGGCTGCTCGGTCGGCACTCGGTGGGGGTCACCCTCTACCGCTCCGATGACGAAGGGCAGAGCTTCTCGGCCGTGGCGGAGTTGGGTGAGATCCAGGGCGATGTGTGGGCAAGCCGGGTGGGTGAACACCAGCTCGTCCTGGCCTCGGATCGGCTCCGCGTCAGCACGGACGGGGAGACCTGGGAGGACCGGGCGGAGCTGGGCTACGCCAAGATGGAGCTGGCGGGCAGCGAAGCGGGAGCCCTCTACCTGGTCAGCAACAACGACACCCTCTGGCGCAGCGATGACGGTGGCTTCAGCTTCCTGGAGAAGCACCCGGTCAGCGACTACTGGAGCAGCCTGAACGCCTCCACGCTGGACCCGGACCTGGTGATCTGGGGAGGAGTCGAGGTCTGGCGATCGAAAGACGGGGGCGACAGCTTTGTGAAGCGCAACGCCTGGTGGGCCTACTACGACTCACCGGCGGACACCCTGCATGCGGACATTCCGGGCATCGACGTCGTGCCGACGGACGAGGGCGAGACCTGGTACGTGAACACCGACGGTGGCCTCTACGAGAGCCACGATGGTCTGGACACGGTGGCCAACCTGGCGCTGCAGGGCCTGCGGGTGAGTCAGTACTACGACACGCTGACCAGCAGCCGCGTCCCGGCGCACGTCGCTGCGGGAGCGCAGGACCAGGGCTACCAGATCACCAACCGCTACGGGGAGCAGGAGGGTGCCTTCGCCTTCGACCAGGACATCAGCGGGGACTACGCGCACCTGACCAGCAGCGACGGCAGCCACGAGATGCTCTACTCCGTCTACCCGGGCTTCATCCTGGTTCAGATGGGGGAGGAGGACCCCGCTTACGCCAGCATCGACTTCCCCCCGGACGAGCGCTACTCCTGGATCCCGCCCGTCGTGGCCGACCCCGAGGACCCCTGGTCCCTCTTCTTCTGCGCCAGCCACCTGTACTACTACCGGGGGACCGAGGGCGTCGGCTGGGAGTTGGAGCTGTGGTCGGAGCAGGACTTCCAGCTGTGGGATGGGGAGTACCTGGCGGGCCTGGTCTTCTCTCCGGTGGACACCGACCGGGCCTACGCCACCACCACCTGGGGTCGGGTCTGGTTCAGCGATGACAAGGGTCGGACCTGGACCCAGTCGTCCAACCAGGCCGCCTATGGCCAGTACCTGGGTGGAAACGCCATCCACGCCTCGCTCCTGGACGTGGACCTCTTCTACGTGGGCGGCAACGGCTACGGCATGCCCTCGGTCTACCGGAGCACCGACGGAGGCCTGACCGTGGAGCCCTGGAGCGAGGGCTTGCCGGACACCCTGGTCTACAGCCTCACCGAGGTCCGGGATGGGACGGGGCGCATGTTCGCGGGGACGGAGAGCTCCGCATGGATGCGCGGACCCGAGGACGAGGCGTGGGTGGACATCACCGGAAACCGGGCACCGGTCACGACCTACTGGTCCCTCGAAGCGCTGGTCCACGAGCCCACTGTCCGCTTCGGGACCTACGGTCGAGGCATCTGGGACTTCACTCCGCCCGTGCCACCAGAACCCCAGGACACCGACCCGCCGGTCGACTCGGAGCCGGTGGCCGACGAGGGTCCCCCTCGGGTTGACCCCGAGCCCCTGTCCGGCTGTTCCCACCTGGGCTTCGCCCCGCTCTTGTCCCTGATCCTCGCCATCGGTGCGACGCGTCGCCGATGACCCTTCTCCTGGCCACGGCCGTCGCAGCAAGCTGGTCCGTGCCGGCGGACGGCTCCTTGTCCGAGGTCTCCCAACTGCTCAGCGACGGCGACGTGGTCGAGCTCACCGAGGACACCACCGGCTGTCTGGATGCGGGCCGCTCCATCACGCTGCAGGGCGATGTCACGCTCACCGGAGACGGCAGCTGCGAGTCGCTCCTGGTCGTCAACGACGGGGAGACGCTCACCGTCCAGGGCCTGAAGCTGCGCAATCCGGCGGGCCGGGTGGCGGGGGTCTGGTACTCCCACCTGGTGCTGGATGGCGTGGAGGTCGCGGAAGCCGGTGGGGAGCTCCAGGGGGGTGCGGTCTACCACTACGTGGGCACGCTGACGGTGGTGGACAGCAGCTTCCAGAACAACGTGGGCACCGACGGTGGCGCCATCGCAGCGGTCTGGCTGAGCTCGCTCTCCATCCAGAGCAGCAGCTTCCAGGGCAACGAAGCCAGCGGTCACGGCGGTGCGATCTTCACCTACGCGATCGACGGCCCGGTCGATGTGGCCGACAGCACCTTCGTCGACAACCGGGCGCAGAACGGGGGGGCCATCGCCAGCCACTGGTACCACCACCTCAACATCCAGGACTGCAGCCTGAGCGACAACCGGGCCGAGAGCTATGGAGGCGCGGTCACCAGTTGGTACAACGGCGACCTCACCGTCGGCGGAAGCGAGTTCCGGGACAACCTTGCTGTGGCCTTGTCTGGAGGCGCGCTGAACGTGTACGGCGGCAACGACCGGGAGTGGTCGGTGTCCTTCGAGGACAGCTCCTTCAGCGGCAATGAGGCCGGCTCCAACGGTGGGGGCATCGATGTGAGCTGGATGGGTACGGTCAGCTTGAGCGGCCTTCGCTTCGAGGCCAACCAGGCGGGCGGCAGCGGCGGCGGGGTGAGCACCTACGCCCTCCTCGACCTGTCGATCTCCAATACGGCCTTCCTCTCCGGGACGGCCGTGGGTCGGGGAGGGGGCCTGTACAGCGCGTGGACCAGTGTCGAGAGCCTCAGCAACAGCCTCTTTGTCGGGAACGAGGCGGCGCTGGGCGGGGGGCTGTCCCGCTACGCCGGCTACGACGTGGACATCGTCAACAACACCTTCGTGGACAACGCCGGCGGCACCTGGGGTGGAGCGGCCTACCTGGAGTGGAGCTACGGCCGCTTCGCGAACAACCTGGTGATGGGCTCCTCGGGCACCGGCCTGTACGTGATGGAGGCCTACAGCCTGATCAACACGGACTTCGCTCACAACGCCTGGTGGGACAACACCGTGGCGCACGGGGGCGGCTTCTCCCATCCGGGTGTCACGGACCTGCTCGTGGAGCCCATGCTCCTGTCCGAGACCGACTGGCGGCTGCAGATCGAGAGCCCGCTGCGCGATGCGGGCGATCCGGAGTTGATGGACCCGGACGGGAGCGCCAGCGACATCGGTGCCTGGGGAGGACCCGGCGCCGAGGATCAGGACCTGGACGAAGACGGCCACCCCTATTTCTCGGACTGCGACGACACCGATCCCTCGGAGAACGTGCTGCTGGAGTGGTACGCCGACACCGATGGGGACGGCTACGGAGGGGGAGAACCCCTCATGGCGTGCATCCAGCCGGAGGGGACCTTCGCGGTCTATGGAGACTGCGATGACACGGACCCCGACACCCACCCGGGTGCGGTCGAGCATCGGGGCGACGGCATCGACCAGGACTGCGACGGGCTGGATCCCGAGCCTCGAGACCCTGACCGCAGCGAGACCCTGAGGGCCTGTCAGCCCGCCGTGGCGCCGACCTGGTTGGGCCTGATCCTGCTCATGGCAGCAAGACGCCGAAGTTGAAGAGGCCGTCTTCGATCGACCCTTCGCCCAGGGGCAGCCACTCACCGTCCACGTCGAGCAACACCGTGTTGGGCTCCACGTGTCCGATGCGTCGTGGGGGCAGCCACTCCAGGGCCAGGGGCTCCTCAGAGCAGTCGCCTTCGTAGAGCATGCCGTCGCGGGCGGTGAACTCCCAGGCCAGAGCGCAGTCCGGGCAGTCTTCGGGGATTCGGACCAGGTGCGTCGTGGGCCAGATCCACTGGCACTCCAGCCCGGAGCGGAAGCTGTAGATCCCCAGGTAGCCCTCGAAGGTCTCGGGCTCCACGGCACCGAAGAGGTACGCCAGCTCGCCGAAGCCGGTGTCCTCGTCTTCGGCGTCGGGCACCTCGATGCTCAGGTACAGGACGTCGCTGGCGCCGTGTTTGTCGATCGCCACCACGCTGAGGTCGTTGCTCCTCTCCCACCAGCCCTCGGGTGGCGTCCAGTGGCCACTGGTGCTGTCTTCGGGCCACACCCAACCGGGCGGTGCCAGGGGCCACAGCAAGCGGAAGCGGTCCTTCTGCGGGTCATCGACCTCGATCTCGATGTCCAGCCGCTCGCCGACGTTCACAGTGAGCGGCGTCTCGAGGAAGTGGAGCCCGAAGAGGTTGCGGATCTCGATCTCGTTGACCGTGTGGAAGCGAGGCGGTGTGTTGCCGCTCCCGCAGGCCAGAAGAAGGAACATCACGGGAGCACCTCCACCGAGCCCTGTGTCCAGGTCATGTTCAAGCCGTACTCGACCTCGTCCCGCCGCTCCTCGGTGCAGTCCTCTGCACAGGGAACGATGGTGACCAGGAGGCGGAGCGTGCCCTCCGCGTCATCTGGAAGGACCCAGCGGTTGCTGCTCCCGGTGCGGCCCATCGGCCATTCGGGGCTGTCGGTCAGCCAGGTCTGTGCCGAGGTCCAACCGGTGCGCTCCAGGCTTCCGCCGTCGATGTACCAGAAGAAGTGGGCTTCTCGGTGGTCGTCCTCGATGAAGACCTCGAGGTCGATGGTGTCTCCCGGGCGGCTGGTCTCGGGCAGCTCCAGCACGACGCGGGAGTCCCTGAGAGCGTGGGGCTGTGGTCGCTCCGAGGGCTCGGTGAACCACTCCACCCACGCCGCAGCCATCACCGGCTCACCGTCCACGGAGGCCTCCAGCAGCAGCGGCAGCGAGTGGGCGCAGGGCGGATCGCTCGCCCCGGTGTCTTCCTCTCCTTCTCCGGTGTCCTCCCTGCCGGTGTCCCACTCCGGGCAGTCCACGACGGGGATCTCCGGTGGCGTCCAGCTCAGCGGCAGGGAGTCGCCGGTCGCCAGGATGTTCACCTCGCTGGGGTCGGAGAAGCAGTTCAGGTCGCCGATGTAGGTGGGCACCGAGCGCCCGAGCGCGCAGGTCTTCAGGGTCCAGCCCTGCACCGTCACATCTCTCGGGGCGGCAAGCAGCGCATCCGTCAGGTACTCCTGGCCCGGCTCGATGCGTGGTGGCTGCAAGGAAAGGCCCACGATGCGGGGGTGCTCGATGAGGTACTCGTTGGCCAGGTAGGTCGTTCTCTGGTTGAAGAGCTGAAAGATGCACCCGGAGAGCAGCAAGATCATCAGAAACGGGCCTCTGCGCCGAGGGTGGGAAGGATGGGGAGATAGGCGATGGAGAAGAACTCGCTGTAGTCGTAGTTGTAGGTTGCGATGAAGGGGTTCTTCCGGTTGGTGGCGTTGTAGATGTCCAGGTAGGCCACCCAGTCGATGAGGGGGGTCTCCCAGGTCTTCTGGGCTCGGAGATCGACGCGGAAGAAGCTGGGATAGCGTTCGCCGTTGATCTCTCCACGGGTCTCGGTGTACCAGGCCCACTGAGGGAGGTACACGCCGTAGAGCGGCGTGTGGGGTTGCCCGCTGGTCACCTGCATCCGACCACTGATCTCGAAGCCGTGAGGCAGGTCCCATGCCCCCAAGACCGTCAGGCTCAAGGGCTGGTCGTAGTCTCCAGCAAAGCTCCCCAGCTCGGGGTCCAGTCGGATGGCCCGGCCCGCGGTGAAGCTCACCCATCCCCACCACGGCCACTGATCGGGCTGCACGCGGAACAGTCCTTCGATCCCGTAGGCGTAGCCCTGGACGTTGAGGAACTCGGGCCGCAGGGTGGAGTAGGCCTGCTCGGAGTCGGTGTAGACCTCGCTGACCAGGTTCCGGACGATCAGGTCGTCCATGATCGCGCCGTAGATGCTGGCGTCGAAGGTGAAGCTGCCCGCCAACGGTCCCTCGGCGCCAAGGCTGGCCTGCCAGGCGCTCATGATGGGCAGATCCGGGTTGCCGATTCCCTGTGCGTAGCGCTCGATCGGGGGCATCTGCGTGTAGCGCCCCACGCCGGCCTTCATGTAGTGGTAGTCGCCGACCGCCACCCGGAAGGAGAGCCGAGGCTCCGGCTCCACGGCCGTCTTCTCGCTCCAGCTGTAGGCCGCTCCACGCAGGCCGGGAGCCAGGTAGACCCGACCCAGGTCCAGCTGCGGCTCGACCCAGATGGCTCCGCTCATCTGGGTGTCCGTGGTCTTGGGCACATCCGCTTCGGGGTCGGCAAAGACATCCTGAAAGTCGTAGGCCGTGACGGGCATCACCTTGAGCTGCACGCCGGTGGCCACGGTGTGTGGGCCGATGCTGATGAAGTGCTCGTGCCGTCCGATCGTCGCGAAGCCTTCGACCTGTCCGCGGTAGGGCCCGTTTCGCGACAACCACCAGGCACCCAGCAGGTTGGTCTCTCGCTCCGGACCGAGCGCGAGCCAGGTCTCGTGGTCGTGCCCGTCGCCGTCGTGCATCCAGCGAAGTCGTGCCCGCCAGAAGCGGTTGTCCACCCAGACCTCGGGGTCGTAGGGCAGGTTGTCGTCCATCCAGTCGGGGTCGTCGGGCTGTCCGTCACCGTCGGCGTCCGTACGTGGCTCGCGGGCTACCAGTCGGTCTCGACTGCCCATGACCATGAAGCTGATCTCGTCGTGGGCCGTGGGGCTGTAGCGCAGGTCGAAGAACAGGTCCCAGTACTTGGGTGAGAAGTAGCCGGCTTCGTAGGCCTCGCCGCCGTTGCGCACGACGCTGATGGCCATGCCGCTCCAGATGAAGGCGTGGATCCAGCTGTAGCGACCGGCTGCCCGCAGGACCCAGCGATCGTTGAAGCGGTGCTCGAAGCTGCCCGTTCCATCCAGGGTGTCCACCCCGATGTGTCCCCGGGTGCGCCCCACCGGCTGGGTGTCCGTGCGCACGTTGACCACGGCCTGGGTGACCTCGCCGTAGCGGCTCGGCATGCCGCCGGGGAAGAACTCGACCTGGTCGATGAAGCCCGGGGTCACCACGCTGCGGCCCACGAGGGTGTGGAACATGTAGGGGACGGGCATACCGTCCACGCCGTAGGCCGTGTTCATGCCCTCGGCGCCGCGGACGACCAGGCTGCCTTCGGCCAGGTTGGGGCGAGCGACGCCGGGCAGTGTCTGGAGGGCTCGAACCGGGTCACCGAAGGTCCCAGGTACGGAACGAAGCTCGTCGACGGTGAGGACGGTCTTGTGGATCTCCTCGCCCACCGCCTCGTCCACGACCACGATCTCCGCGCCCACGGGGACCCGCATGCGGTAGCGCAGCCTCAGCGTCTCTCCCTCCCGGAGCTCGTCCTCCTCGTGCTCGACCAACAGGTAGTGCGGGTGCTCGATGCGGATGAGCACCGGCTGTACGGGGATGTCCATTCGCAGTGTTCCCAGGCTGTCGGTCCGGGACTCCGCCAGGACGACCCCCTGCGCTTCGATCTGCACGAGAGCGTTGACTACTGGCTCCCCGGTGAGGTCGTCGATCAGACGGATCTCGACCGTGGCGGGGGCGGCGGCGATTGCCACTGCGATCGGGAGCATGGCTGACAGCCTACCCTCTAGGCGCTGCGGACGCGGCCTACGAGCCGGTGAAGCGAGCGGCTCGGCGCTCCAGGAAGGAGCGCACACCCTCGGCGGCGTCATCGGTCTGCATCAGAGCCCGAGCCGGTGCCATCAGCCGCGCTGCGGCGACATCGGCGCCCTGCTCGGTGGCGATCAGGGCGCTCTCCCTCGTGGCCTGAACGGCCAGGGGAGCCTGGGCTGCGATGCGCTGGGCGATGCTCAGGGCTCTCTCGAAGAGCTCTGCCTCCTCGACCACCTCCTGCACGATGCCCAGGCGCAGGGCCTCGGCAGCGTCGAAGCGATCTCCGGTGAGCAACCAGCGCATCGCGTTGCCCCAGCCGGCGACCTGAGGAAAGCGGAGGGTTGCGCCTCCGAAGGGCATGATGCCGCGCTGTACCTCCATCTGGGCGAAGCGCGTACCCTGAGCGCAGAGCCGAACGTCCGCCGCCAGAGCGAGCTCGATGGCGATGGTCAGACACCACCCCTTGAGCGCCATGACCACCGGCTTGGAACGCCGTCGGCCGAGCTCGAGAGGGTCGACGTGCTCCGGAGGGAAGAGATCGGCGCCAGCGCCGAAGGCCGGGCCCACCTCGGCGAGGTCCAGACCCGCGGTGAAGTGGTCCCCGTGGGCAAAGACCATGCCGACGCGGAGCTGGGGGTCATCTTCGAGTTGGGTGTACGCGAGGGCGAGCTCGCGGAGCATTCGAAGGTCGAAGGCGTTGCGCTTCTCGGGACGGTTCAGTCCGATGAGAAGCACGTGTTCACGGGTCTCGGTGGAGATGCGCATGGACGGAGCTACCTCGGGCCGTGCGCGTCGGCGACGGCTTGCCGAGCTGTATCGCGCCCCGAACTAAAGCGACGCCACCCCGCTCTCTACGTAGTGAGGACAGGTCGTGCCGTCCGTGTTTCCACCAAGGAAGGGCGCGGCCTCCGGGCCAAAGGAGGGGAAGACCGCCAGCGAGCTGCCGTGGATCTCCTCGTAGTCACTGATCGTGAGATCGTCGGGTGCTTGGCCATCCCACTTGGTGTCGTGTCCTGCGTGGGCACCCAGGAAGTGTCCGTTGGATCCGGTGTTCCTGAAGTCCGCGCCCCACAGGGCCGCCCCCTCGAGGCTTGCGCTGCCCAGTTCCGCTTCGCCGAACTGTGCGTTGCATGCGTGGACCCCGTCCATCGTCGCCGCTTGGAGCTGCGCTCCCTGCAGGTTCGCCAGCTCCAGGCCGGCGTTGGTCAGGTCGGCCTGCACCAGAAGGGCGTCCTTCAGTGAAGCTCGGGTCAGGTTTGCTCCGACCAGGCTGGCGTGGCGCAGGTCGGTCCGGTCCAGCGTGGCGCCGGACAGATCCGCGTAGTCCAACTGCGCACCCGTCAGGTCCACGTCGGTCAGGATCACACCCGACAGATTCACACCCTGCAGGTTCACACCCTGCAGATCCTGGTTGCCCAGGGCCAGCAGTTGCTGGACCATCGTGGCTCGGCGCTCCAGGTCGGTCTCGATGGGGCAGAGTCCGCCGGGACGGTCGCAGGGCACCGCAGCGTAGAGGGAGTTGCGCACGTGGAACTCGAGTCCACCCAGCCGGGCCTCCATCGAGGCCATCTGGGACTGATCGACGGTGTCCTCGACGCGCTCCAGGCGCGCGTCGATGCGCTCGATCCGCTCGGCGATCCGCTCCATCTGCTGATAGGAGAAGGCGACCAGGCCGAGTACGCAGATGCCGATCAGCGCGTTGAGCTGGTGGTGGCGGACCTCTGTCATTCTGTGCCTCCGAGCCAGGACACTACCTCTGTCAAGCATGTGTCAACGAGTAAATCGACACTTCACCGCGGAGTCCGCCGCCTGGAATGAGCTGGCTGCTGCTAGGAGCCATGCTGGACGGTCTTTCTTGGACTCGTTTGGATGAAGATCTGGAGTGGGCTATTGGGGGCATCTCGGAGGATCGATATGCGACGTTCTGGCCTTCTGTTTTTCCCCATCGTCCTTGCTCTTGCCTGTGGAGAGAAAGACACCCCTGACGACACCGGAGGACTGGACGAGGATGCTGATGGGTACGGCGCCCTCGAGGACTGCGACGACAACGACGCCAGCGCTTTTCCCGGCAATCCAGAGATCTGTGATGGTGTAGACAACGACTGCAACGGGCAGGTCGACGATGGGGTGCTGGGCACCTACTACGCGGACGCCGATGGCGATGGCTACGGCGACACCACTCTGCCCAGCGAGGCCTGCGAAGCCGGTTCCGGCCTCGTCGAGGACGACACCGACTGCAACGACGACAACGCGGACATCAATCCGGGCGCGAGCGAGGACGACTGCGCCGACCCCGTGGACTACAACTGCGATGGCACCGTGGTCTACGAGGACGCCGATGGGGACGACTGGGCAGCCTGCGAGGACTGCGACGACAACAACAGCACCATCAACCCGGACGCGGACGAGGTCTGCGACAACGTGGACAACAACTGTGACGGCACCCGGGACGAGGGCACGGCCCTCGACGCGGACACCTTCTATGCGGACACCGACGGCGACGGCTACGGCGATGCGAGCAACACCACCACCGCCTGCTTCGACGCGCCCAGCGGCTACACCGACGACGACACAGACTGCAATGACGCCGACGGCGACATCTACCCGAACGCCCCGGAGGTCTGCGACGGGGAGGACAGCGACTGCAGCGGCACGGTGGGCGAGACCCTGGTTCCCACGGACTACGCCACCATCAACGAGGCCTTGGACTCCGGTGACACCCTGATCTGCCTCGAGGCGGGCACCTACACCGTGAACCTGGATCTGAGCGGCACCAGCGATCTTCATCTGGCGGGCGTGGGCAGTGCCCAGGTGACCCTGGACGGTGGGGGAGCGGACCGCGTCATCATGGCCGATGACACGACCACCAACCTGAGCCTGTCGGGCCTGACCGTGTCCAACGGCTACGTCTACCAGGACTTTGGGGCGGGCATCTGGCTCGATGGTGTCGCTGGCGCGGTCGTCCTGGACGACATCGTCGCCACCGGGAACGTGGGCGAGGACTTCAGCTTCGGCCACGCCATCGCCCTGTGCTACATGGACGAGGCCACGCTGACCGACATCGAGGTGCACGGAAACACCTCGAGGTTCACCGCGGACAACGCCGCCTTCGGCCCCCTTGCAATGGTGAGCGTGGCGACGCTCACCCTGGACGGCGTCGATGTGTACGACAACACGAGCAGCGGCACCACGTGGAGTGGCGGCGTGAACCTCTTCGTCAACGAGACGGTCAGCATCAACGACCTGAACGTCTACGACAACACCCATACCGGTGATGGGAGCTACTACTACGCCCCCCTGGTCACCTATGCCAACACCTCGCTGGACGCGACCAACGTGTCCCTCACGGGCAACAGCGTGGTGTCGGACTTCTCGGTCTCCGGTGGTTGGTTCCTCTACCAGGACCAGGACGCCACCATCCAGAACGTGGAATCCCGTGGGAACGTTGTCACCGGCAGTGGTTCGGGTTCGGGGAGCGAGATCTGGAGTGGCGGGCTCGCCACCTACTACAACACCTCGCTCACGGCCACCAACGTGCTCGTGGCCGGCAACGTCGTCAAGGCCGATTTGTCCGCCTTCAGCGGTGGAATCATCAACATGGGTCCCGAGACGGCGACGTGGACGAACGTGACCGTGCACGGGAACTCGGCCGAGGCAGTGGACGTCTACAGCGGCGGTTTCAGCTGCTACGACCTGTCGGAGATCACGCTGGTCAACGTGACGAACTCCTCCAACACCGTGACCGCGACCGACATCTCCGGCGCGGGCTTCGATGGGCTGGAGGAGCTGGACTCGGGCAGCGACTGCAGCTGGGCCGTCAGCTACACCAACGGCTACGGCAACGACAACGCGGACTGGGGCGTCACCTTGACCGATCCCACGGGCAGCGACGGGAACCTCAGCGTGGACCCGGGCTTCAGCGACGTCAGCAGCTCCGACTCCGCGGACTGGGACCTCACCCTGGGCAGCAGCTCGGCGCTCATCGACGCCGGTGACACCGCCGTCCAGGACTCCGACGGCTCGACCAGCGACATCGGGGCCTACGGTGGCCCCGACGGTGACAGCTGGTAGCGGAACCTGATCGCGCCGATCGTCGATCGGCGCGATCGGTCGCTCCCTACTTCACGTAGACCTTCCACCACTGGCTGGTCACCATGTTGCCCGCGGCGTCCGTGCTCCGGATGCGGAAGGTGTACCAGTAGCCGGAGCTGCCCGTGAAGGTTCGCTCGTGCAGCGTGCCCATCTCGGTGTGGACCTCGTAGTCGCCCCACTTTTGGAACTCCACGATGCCCGTGGCGTCTTCGTCGGTCTTCCACTGGATGGTGAACTCTCCCTTGGAGGGGCTCCACGCGTAGAGCTCGTAGATCTCGGGAGGGGTGATGTCCTCGGGCTCCTCATTCCCTTCTTCTTCCTCTTCCTCTTCCTCTTCCTCGTTCTCGGTCTCCTCTTCCTCCTCGGGCTCCTCGACCTCCTCCTCGATCCCGTCGTTGCGGGACAGGGCCTCGAGCACCGCCGCCTCGGCGTCGACCAGGCCGTAGCCGTAGACCGTGTCGTAGCCCGAGTTTCCGTAGTCGACGGCGGTCTCCTGGAGGATCTCCCGCACCTCGTCGTGGGACTCGATGCCCGCACCACGCACCAGGGCCGCCACGGCCGCGACGTGCGGCGAGGACATGCTGGTGCCGTAGTAGTAGGAGAAGCCCCAGGGCGTTTCCTGCAGGATCGAGCTTCCGGGGGCGACCAACTCGGCACCGTCGCCGTAGTTGCTGTAGCTGCTGAGGCCGCCGCCCTCGTAGGTCGCTCCGACCGCGATGATCCCGTCCTGGGCGGCTGGGTAGTTCAGGCTCCCGTAGCCGTCGTTGCCCGCCGAAGCCACGATGACCACATCCTGATCGTGGCAGTGCGTGATGGCCTGTCGGATGTACTCGCTGCTACCCCCGCTTCCCAGGCTCATGTTGATGACATCGGCGCCGTTGTCGGCGGCCCACTTCATGCCCTGGGCGATGCCCCACATCGACCCGCTGCCGTTGTTGCCCAGGACCTTGACCGGCATGATGCTGGCGCCGTGGGCGACACCGGCGACGCCGATTCCGTTGTCCGTTGCCTGGGCCACCGTGCCGGACACGTGGGTTCCGTGACCATAGGCATCGTAGGTGGGGTCGCTGCCGTAGACGATGTCCTTGCCCTGGACCAGGGCATTCAGACCGTCCTCGGAGCCTTCCTGTACGCCGGTGTCCAGGACCGCCACGACGGTGCCTTCACCGGTGCCGTGGTCCCAGGCCTCGAAGGCGTTGATGGCCTCCAGGCCCCACTGGTCGTCGATCCACGTGTCGTTGACCATGTACAGGCTGTAGGCCAGGTAGTTGGCTTCTGAGAAGGTGAAGCGGTCGTCGAGGTGCACCGCAAGCAGGGCGTCCTCGACGTCCATCTCGCCGATGTCCAGTCGAGCGATCTCCAGCTCGTCGTCGTATTCCAGCTCTGTGAAGCCGTGCTCCGTCAGGGCGCTGGCGTAGCCCGCGAAGCCGGCGCCGACGCCGACGACGATCTCCCCCTCCACGTAGTCGGCGTCCTGGACGAGAAGTTGGTGTTCGGAGGTGCAGGCCAGGGAGAGTAGGGCTGCAGGCAGGTACGGCATCTGAAGCTCGTCGGCGCGCGAGGCAATATACATCATGTATACCCCACGGGGTCAACCGCTCCCCTCGCAAAGCGATGGTCAAGAAGCGATAGCATCGGGTCAATCTGCATCATTCGCTCCCAGTGCTGGGATCCAGGGCGCTCTTCCCCACCCTCGAGGGAAGGGTCTACCTGAACCACGCCGCCATCTCCCCGCTCAGCACGCCGGTCTGCGCGGCGATGGTCTCCTGCATCGAGGACTACGCAGCCCGTGGGCTGGGAGCTCTTCCGCACTGGATGGCGCAACGGGAGGAGCTCCGCGTGGACCTTGGTCGGCTGCTCGGTGTGCCGCCGGAGCGCATCGCCCTGACCGGCGGAACGAGCCGGGGACTCATGGACCTGGCGCTCTGCTTGCCCTGGCAGCCAGGGGACCGGGTGCTGTGTTTCCAGGGTGAGTTTCCGGCCAACGTGACGCCGTGGAGGCAGGCCGCGAGCCAGTTCGGACTGGAGTTGGTGTTGCTGCCCCAGTCTTTGGAGGCCCTGGAGGAGGAGCTTCGACGAGGTGCGCGACTGGTCGCCGTGAGCGCGGTTCAGTTCTCGACAGGCAGACGCATGCCCGTCGAGGAGATGGGGCTGCTGTGCCACCGCCATGGGGCCGAGCTGGCGGTGGACGGCATCCAGGCGGTCGGCGCCGTGCCCCTGGATCTGGCCGAGGTGGACTACCTCGCCGGGGGCTCGCACAAGTGGCTCATGGGCCCGGAGGGGGCCGGCTACCTGTATGTGGCGGAGGGCCGACGCCTGGTTCCGAGGGTTGCCGGCTGGCTCAGCCACCCGGAGCCGGTCGACTTCCTGCTGGAGGGTGAGGGGCACCTTCGCTACGACAAGCCCATTCGGGACGAGCCCTCGGCTCTGGAGATCGGGAGCATGAACGCGGTGGGGATGGCGGGTCTGGGCGCTGCGGTGAAGCTCCTGCTGGAGCTTGGCGTGGAGAACATCCATCAGCACGTCCAGTCGATCCTGGATCCCCTCGAACAAGGCCTGCTCCGGCGAGGCTGCCGGTCCCTGCGTGATGGCAGCTGTACCCTGGCGGTTCAGCCCCCGATCGGCGGCATCGCGGCTGCCCGAGCACTGGGCGAGGCTGGCATCGCGGTCTCCGCCCCAGACGGCCTCTTGCGCCTTGCCCCACACTGGCCCAACTCGGTGGATCAGGTGGAGACCGTCCTGGCGAGCGTGCCCTTCTAGTTCGGCTTGTGCCTGAACATATGTTCAGGCATACCCGATGATGTGCTGGGACTCTTCGATCAGGGAAGCGCGCGCCTCGCGCTGCTCGCACCGCGCCGCATCGCGCTCGGTGATGGCTGCTGGGTCGATCACCAGCCGGGCTTCGTGAAGGGTCATGACCAGGTCCTCCAGCAGCTCGTGAGGACGGCGCAGTGGCAGCAACGTGAGCGTTGGATGGTGGATCGCATGGTGCTCGAGCCGCGGCTGACCACCACTCTGGAGCAAGGCCGGTGTCTGGCGGAAGCTCGCGCAGCTTCTCCCTGGGCTGGGGGGATCTCTTCGTCATGGGCGGCGAGATCCAGCGTCACTGGGTGCACGGCGTTCCCAAGTGCCGCCATGCGGCCCCCCGTCTGGCTTGCCTGTTCTGGCTTCTCAGTCGGCGAAGCGATCCACGAGCTTCATGGCCTCATCGTAGGCCGCTGTGGCCTCGGCCAGCAGACGAGTCCGCGTGAGCAGGTGCTCTTGGGCGAGGGCCTCGCGGATCGCTCGCTTGTACGCCTCGAGTGCGCTGCGATCCGGCCAGTCGGCAAGTAGCATCGGGTTTCTCACACTCCGGGGATCGGAAGGACCGGATAGAAGCTTGATACCTTGGTTTTCGGGGATCCCCTCAGCGTGATCGCGGAGAATCCGGCGAGAAGCTCTTCAGCCGGCACACCGGCGTCTGGGCCAGCGCGTGCGCTCCGAGCCCACCAGGCCCTTGTGATCCGGGTCGTCGCGGAGTCGTGTCAGCTCCGTGGGGACGGGTCGCTGAGCGTCTTTCGGGTAGTCGGTCCGGTCCGCTTCGTGCAGAGGGAGGATCCGCCCTCGCGAGGTCGACATTCGGGCCTGAATCTCTTCGGTGTCGAAAGTCATCCACACCTCCTGAAGACGATCTACCGGCCGATAGGCCAGGCTGCTGTCTCAGGATGTCTCAGTGTGGTCACTGGTCGTGTAAAGGGCTTGCACCCGAGTAAACAGACCGTCGTTATTGAACCTATTCAAGTTTAGAAAGACTTGTGCGTTTACCATTTCGCCACGGGCCGATGGTCGGCCCGGCAGGACTCGAACCTGCAATCTCAAAGGAGTGCGTGTAGGGCCTCTTCGGCCGGGTGCAAGAGCGTAGAAAAGGGGTACACCCGAGTGAGCAGACCGTGAAGGAAACAAATCTGATGCTCTACCGCTGAGCTAGAGGGGCAAAGGCGCCCCCCGCGGGAATCGAACCCGCGACATTCAGGAACCAGGTTCGGTTGCGTGTAAGGCCTGTTCGGCCGGGTGTAAGGGGTAGCCCGAGTGGAGAGGCCATTTCAGCTCAGGTTGCCCTGAGGTGCCTTCCTGTTGGCGTCGTCTCAGCTCCGAAGAGCCGGTTGAGATGATTGGATTCGAACCAATTAGTCTGGTGCGTGTTGGGCCTCTTCGGCCGGGCTCGAGCAGAGATTGTGCACGCTGCTGCGAGCGTCAAGCCGTCGCATCGATTTTTCTGAGTGAAGGGCATTTCCTGGAGCGCCCGGTCTTGTCGAAGCACCCGTTGCGCGTACCATCGTCTCCTTCGAGAGGCAGCGACGATGACCCGACAGGTCCCCGACGAGCAGCTCGGTCCGGCGGAGCGCTTGCTGGACCTGGTGCTGAACAGCAGCGAGCACCTGTGGCACAACCGCCCGGGGGTGGAGATCAACGGGGTCTGGGTTCCACGACGGCAGCGGCGCGACGGGGTGGCCGTGAGTCCGGGTCTGCACCGCACGGCCGCGACGCGCCTGTACGCACGCTTGCTGGAGATCTACACGCTCAACGCCGAGCTGATGGCGCACTTCGCGAGCTACGCCCTGCTGGAGACCGAGTGGCGTGACCTGAAGATCGCGACCGCGGCGCTGATGTTGGTTCAGCCTCTCGCCGGTCAGCCCGTGCTCGACGAGAGCGGTGAGGTCGCTTTCCACGAGGACGACTACCGAGCCATCGGAGAGGCGATGGTGCTGTACTACGAGCGCGGCTCGAAGAAGATGCTCAACCCCAAGGGCCTGCTTCGCATCGCTGAGCTGTTGGAGTGCGAGGGCATCGCCGAGTTGAACCGCGCTGCCGGCTTCGCCAGCGGAACGGGCTCCAAGCCGCCGCTGGGACGCTGGAAGACGGTCGCGAAGCGTTGGCTGGGGCTGCGGGAGTCCAACACGCCCATGCTCAATGGCCTGGTCAAGGCCGGCTTCAAGGAGAGCATCAAGAAGATCGCCCGCAAGGCGGGCTACAAGCCCCAGAGCAAGGCCTTCTTCGAGGCGCTCGGGTGGAAGCAGAAGCAGGCGGAGGGGGGCCACCGCGAGGTGGGCATGGACGGTCTCGACCTGCGCAAGAGCGAGCGCTTCGACGATCTCAGCGAGGCCGAGATCTGCGAGCGCATCGTGGACCAGGGCCTGGGCTTCAAGGAGGCGGTGGGTCGCTTGCCCAAGGCCGTGGGGCTCACGCCAGCCATCATGGTGGCGCTCCTGCCGAGCTTGAGCGATCGCGACCTTCGCATCCTCACACCCACGCTGGAAGAGCTGGGCCTCCTCGCGGTTCCTGCCGTCCGTGCGCGGTGGGACGAGGCCCTTCAGGCCGCGACGGACCAGCGGGCCCTGAACATTGCCAAGAACGTGCGCAACCAGGAACTCAGGGCTGCACTGGAGGGGGCGTCCGATTCCGCCGCACGCCAGGCTGTCGCTGCGGTCACCAAGGAGCGGGACATCCACGTGATGTTCCTGATCGACAAGTCCGGCTCCATGGAGGGGGCCATCGAACAGTCCAAGGAGGCGCTCTCCCGCATTCTTGCCGGCTTCCCGATGGAGAAGATCCACATCGCCAGCTTCGACACCAGCGGCACGGTGCTGCGGCCCAAGGCGGCCAATCGGACCGCCATCCAGCACATGTTGGCGCGCGTGAGCGCGAGCGGCGGCACGCAGCATGCCGCAGCGGTGGACGCTCTCGGGCAGCGCGGCGTGCGCATTCCACCAGGTGCAGCGCTGGTGGTCGTCGTGGTCGGGGACGAGGCTGGGGAGCGCGGGGAGGTCTTCGCCCGTGCTTTCGAGCGCCACGGCTTCCGGCCGGCGGGGATAGCGCTGATCGTCAACATTGCCTGGAGCCGTGGCCAGACGGTGCGCGACGCCGCCCGCTACATGTCGGTGCCCTTCAGCGAGGTGACCGTCGATCAGTTCAAGGACGCCTACCAGGTCCCCCGCATCCTGCGCGCCCTGATGGAGGCCCCCATTCTGCGTGGCGATAGCAGCACCACCCAGTGGGTGCAGAAGATCATGGCCATGGAGCTCCTGGACCGCGACCGCTGGCTCTAATCCATGGATTACCGCGACTTCCTGGGTGCCAGCGAAGAGCGGGTGTTGCCGCACCTGGGTGGTCGGCGCGTGGTGGGGCCTCGACCCTTCCGGCTGGAGCGGGTGCTGGCACCGGGGTGGTACCGCTTCACTCTGGAGGGTCGTCGTGTGACGGCCTGCGAAGCCGAGGAGGCGGATGAAGAACTCCTGGAGACCCTGCGCCCGGTTCGTGGGCATCTCGTCGCTCCGAACCTGGCTCTGGTCGATGGCGGCGCTCGGCCTCTTCACCTCCTTCCCGAGTGGCGCCCGGAGCGCTTCGCGCCCGTGCTTGCGCGGGTCTGGGGTGAAGCGCTCATCTTCCACCGGGAGGACTTCGAGTCCGAGTCCGAGTCCGAAGTGCGTGCCGCGCTGGATGAGGGGCTCGGTCTTGGAGCAGCGAAAGGGGTCCCCAGTTCCCTGCGTGCGGCCTTCGCCCTGGAGCTGCTCGAGCGGGCAAGCCAGAGCACGGGGATCGCGTGGCAGGTGGCCGAGGCATTACCGCACCTGCGGCGCCTCGCCTCCGAGGGAAGCGCGGGGGCCGAGACCTGGCTGAGGGAGATCGATGGCCTCAGACAGGAGCGCATTCGACAGGAGGAGCGCCGGCGAGTCCGGGAGCATCGCAGGACGCTCCAGGCCCCTCATCAGCGGGCTCCGCGCGGCGCTCCTGCGTCGCTGGAGGATCGCGTGGACCGGGCTCTGCACAGCGCCGGAGGAGTCCTGCTGGACCTTCGCCCGCTAGGAGATGGCCTGGCAGACGTGCGCTGGACACAGGGTGACGTCACTCTGCTGAGCATGTTTCGGCAGGACACGCTGCAGGTCATCGACAGCGGGGTCTGCCTGGAGGGCTCGGACGATCAACTCACCCTGGAGTCCCTCCCGGGTGTGATCGAGGAAGCGCTGCGGAGTGGGCAGCTGGTCATCACCCGGCGGGCTTGAGAGGCCCGATTACTCGTCGCGGTCGACGTCGATCCAGCCGGTGATCTCCAGGTCGTCGTAGTCCTCCTGCTCAGCGACACCTTCCCAGGACAGGGAGAGGCTCCCGTCTTCGGCTTCGCCGGTCAGGTCCGCATCCAGGTCGGCCAGCTCCCAGTCGTTTCCGTTGATCCACATCGGGTAGGTGACGGTGCCTTCGACCTCGCCGTCCTCATCGATGGTGCCCGAGAGGTTGATCTCGAAGTCGTAGTCGTCGCTGCTGCCCTCGTAGAGGCAGTCGCTGGTTCCGGACAGGCTGCCGTCGTCCCCGACGGTGATGTCGATCTCGTCGGTGGAGCAGATGTCCCACTCCCACGCCGCGGCGATGTAGCCCAGCTCGCCATCGGTGTACGAGCCTGCGGCGGGGTGGGCCTCGACGATACCGGTGTCATCCCCGGAGTTTCCTGTGTCGTCGGAGGTGTCGTCTCCGCCTACGGTGAGTGAAACAGGGGCACACGCGAAAAGAAGAGTGATCATGCTCATGGGACTATCTTGCCTGAAGTGCGAGAGGTACTGCTACTTATAGACCGTTCCGGCCGAGTTGTCTGGGCGGACAGTGGAGGACCGGCTTCTCTACCGGACTCCCGGGCGAGGTGGAATGCCATCTGGCGCCATCGGGAGGACCTGGCGGAGGTGGTCCACACCCACCCACGGGGCCTTCTACGTTTCTCCCAGGAGGACGAGACGACGATGGATGCGCTTGCGAGGGCTCTCGCGGAGACCCCGGTCTTCTCCATCGTCACGGAGACCGGCATGCTGAGGCGTATCGACGGTCTGGACGCGCCGGTGACAGACGAGCCCTGGTGGGTTCCACTGATTCGACTCGCCAGCGGTCTCACCCCTCCCTAGGAGGGCTCAGCGTGCTCGCCCAGGAGCAACTCCATCGTCAAGACGGCCTGACAGGCTCTCAGGAAGGCTGCAGGCGGGTTGATCGAAGCCACGTCGAAGCCGAAGCCGACCACCCCCAACGGCTGGCGTTGGTGGACCAGGGGCACCAGCACCACGCTGGCCACGCCAGCGTCTTCGAGGACTTCCGGAGTCGCCACCGAGATCAGGACGTCATCGCTGTGGAAGCTGACCAGTTCGCTGCGTCCGAAGAAACAGGCGACCTCGTCTTCGGCCAGCGGAAGCACGGACGCGAAGGCCTCCAGGTGCAGGCTTTCGTCGGCTCCCGGTGTCCAGAGCGCCACCAGTTCCAGGTGGGGGGCGTCCAGCAGGCGGGCAAGGGTGTCCTCCAGCATGAACTGGCTGCCACGGGCAAGGACCTCGGAGATCGAGGCAACCGCTGCCAGGCGTCCGGCCAGCAGAGCCCCGGCGTGTTCCTGGGCCTGGCGGCGCTGGAGCTCGCCGTGCAGTTGGTCACGGAGGCGGTCCACGTGGTCCTGCTTCGGGCTGGGCGCCGGCGTGTCCAGGGAGGGCAGCGAGGCCAGGGTCAGCAGCAGTTCGTCGAGGCCCGGGCTGCGCCGCACCAGCGCGCTAGCACCCACCGAGCGGGCCAGGTTGCGGTCAGGGGCTGCCACGTCGAGCGCCGTCAGCAGGATGATGGGAACCCCCGACAGTTCCTGGCGGCTGCGAAGGGCCGCGCACAGCTCGAAGCCGTCCATGAAGGGCATGACCACGTCCGAGACGATGGCGTCGGGGCGAGTCTGGAGGACCATGCGGAAGGCCTGGGCGGAATCCCCGATCTGGAGGACCTCGTAGCCTTCGCGTCGGAGCCGGGTCGCGAGCAGTTCACGTGCGCTCTCGTCGTCGTCCACGATCAGCACCGTGCGGGGTGGCGGTGCCGGAGCGATCTGGACCAGGCGGTCCACGATCTCCAGCAGCCGAGGCAGCTCGACGGGCTTTCGAAGCAGGTTGTCGCGGTCGGGAGGGTCCAGCCGGCCGGTCATCAGAAGCACCGGCGTGTCGGGACGTCGAAGCTGAACATAGTCGGCGAGATCGGTGCCCTCGCCATCGGGCAGGCCCAGGTCGGTCAGGACCAGGTCCACATGGTGGTCCCCCAACAGGATCTTGGCTGCGCTGATCGAGGACGCTTCGAGCACCTCGTACCCAACGGAGGAGAGACCCCGACGCAGCACTTCACGCGTCGAGGGATCGTCTTCGATGACGAGAATGCTGGCCTTCAATGTGCCTCGCCCGGGGGTGCCGAGCAGTTCTTAGCCATGACTCTACGAGGTCGCAACTTGACCTTTTGTGGCCGGTGGTCATCATGGTTGACCCACCGAAGGAGGTGCAGCATGGCGATCCTGAACATTACTCTGCACGGTGCATCGGCCGACTACCCGACCCAGGTACCTTTCGACATCGACGAGAGCGACCTGAAGCGCCTTGCCATCGAGGTCGTACGCGCTGGCGAAGTGCCCGGAATGTACGATTCTCAGGTCAGCTCCGACGCCTTCGCCAACTACGTGGTGGACCGCATCAGCACGAACGAAGGCGGTCAGCGCCTGTACCTGCGTCCCAAGGTGCCCTTCGGTGCCTAGGCGCGTTCTCTTCTGTGGAGTCGGCGCGGTCGGCTCCACAGCCGCCATGCTCTGCCGGAACCTCCCGGCGGAGCTGGCCTTTGTCGATTTCGATCGGGTCGAGGGCAAGAACCTGCTGTCCCAGGCCTACGTGAAGCAGTCCGTGGGACGCAACAAGGCCCAGGCTCTGGCGGTACAGCTTCGCAACTTCCACGGTGTGAAGGCGCAGGCTTTCTCCGTGCGGCTGGCCGCGACCAACGCCGAGGAGATCTGCCGGTCGGCGGACCTGCTCGTGGACTGCTTCGACAACATCGAGAGCCGTCAGCTCCTGAGTGCCTGGGCACGAGAGGAGGGCAAGCCCCTGGTGCACGCCGGGCTCTCCGCGGACGGGAGCTTCGGCATCGTGCGGTGGGACGAGCGCTTCAGCCCAGACGCCGAGGACGAGGAAGGTCAAGCCACCTGCGAGGGAGGCGAGCACCTGCCCTTCATCGGTGTGCTGGCGGCGACGGTGGCCCGAACCGTCCAGGACTGGCTGGAGACCGGCGAGCAGCGGGACAGCTTCGTCACCCTGAAGACCGTTACGGTGACCTGATGGGTGCGCACGTCATCATCACCGGTGCGAGCAGCGGTATCGGAGCGGCCCTGGCGAGTGAGCTGGCCCGGCGGGGATACTCGGTGGGACTGGTCGCGAGACGGGAAGACAAGCTGCGTGAGCTGGCCGAGTCCATCTCCGTCGAGGGGGGCGAGGTCGCGATAGCCGCCGCCGATGTCTGTGACCGCGCCGCGCTGGGAGAGGCCTTCGCCACTCTGGAGCAGTCCCTCGGGCCCTGCGCGGTGCTGGTCGCCAACGCGGGCATTGGCGGACCGACCGGTGCGGTGGAGCTCGATCTGGAGCTGGTCCGCCGCACCTTCGAGGTGAACCTCTTCGGGGCCATCAACGCGGCGCACGCCGTCTTGCCGGGCATGCTCCAGCGCAACAGCGGACAGCTCGTCGTCATCAGCTCGGTCGCCGCCAGCCGGGGTCTCCCTCTCTCGGCGGCCTACTCGGGGAGCAAGGCGGCGATCAGCACCTTCTGGGAGAGCCTTCGGGTGGACCTGCACGACACCGGCGTCGACTGCCTGACCGTGCACCCCGGCTTTGTGCGGACGCCGCTGACCGACAAGAACGACTTCCGGATGCCCTTCCTCGTGGAGGCCGACGACGCCGGTCGGCTCATCGCTGACGCCATCGGGCGGCGCGCGCGCACGCTCACCTTCCCGTGGCAGATGGCGGTGGTGGAGTGGTTGATGAGACGGGTTCCGGCAGGGCTCTTCGACGCGGTCGTTTCGGGACGCCGGTGAAGCAGGTTGCCGTCATCGGCTCCGGGGTGGCCGGAGCTGCGCTGATCGAGGCGGCGGAGGCGCTCGGTCGTGGCATCGCCGAGCGTGGCTGGACCTTGATCACCGGTGGTCGAGGAGGGGTGATGGAGGCTGCCAGCCGCGGAGCCGCCTCGGTCGGTGGCTCGGTGGTGGCTGTGGGTGGCGAGGCCGGCACGCTGTCCGAGATCGGCCTGGCCATGAAGCTGGGTCGCTCCGTCCTGGGCCTGGATCTCGGTGAGGGGTGGAGCGCACGGCTTCCAGGCCTGGAGCGGGCCAGGGATGTTCCGGGCGTACTGGCCTGGCTCGAGAGTCGGGGCGCTCCCGCTTCCTCGAGCTGAACCGATATCATCGAGGCGTGCTCTTGCTCCTTGCCTGCCTGGAGGCCGGCGGTGCGCCTCCAGAGAAGATGACGCCAGTCCCCGCCCCCCGCACGAAAGAACGTGCGGAGCTCGTGGACCAGCTCCGCCGGGAGGGGATCCGCGACGAGCGGGTGCTGACCGCCATGAACACGGTGCCGCGGCACCGCTTCGTCCCCAAGAACCTGGAGGCCCATGCCTACCGTGATCGGCCCCTGCCGATAGGTCTCGACCAGACCATCAGCCAGCCTTGGGTGGTCGCCCGGATGACAGAGCTGGTGGAGCCCAGTCCAACGGACAAGGCGCTGGAGGTCGGAACTGGCAGCGGCTACCAGGCGGCCGTGCTGGCCCAGTTGGTGAGCCACGTCTACACCATCGAGATCCTGTGCGAGCACGCCGACCGCGCTCGCGAACAGCTGAAGCAGCTGGACTACGAGAACCTGAGTGTGCGCTGTGGCGATGGCTACGAGGGCTGGTTGGAGCACGCGCCCTTCGACATCATCGTGGTCACGGCAGCCCCCGAGAGCATCCCGCCCCCGCTCCTGGAGCAGCTCGCGCCCGGCGGGCGGCTGGTCATTCCGGTGGGCCCCCGAAACGATGTCCAGACGCTGACCCTGGTGCGCAGGAAGACCGACGGCAGCCTCCAGAGCTCCGAGGGTGTGCCCGTCCGCTTTGTTCCAATGACGGGAAAGGCCGAGCGATAGGCGACCTGCCCGTCCTCAGGGCTTCCGCAGGTTGATGTGCACGTTGGTGTGGGCCCCCGTGGGGTCGCGAACCACCTTGATGTCATCGATGCCGCCGCCCGAGGGGAAGCTGGGTAGGGGAATGGCCAGGTCGTCGATGGGTCCCAGGAGATCCTCGACGGGCATCATCTCCTCGAGCATTCGGGTCGTGGTCTGGTCCGTGGCGCCCCAGTCGTCCTCGCGCACCATCATGCTCATCTCGGGCTCACCCAGGCCCAGGTCCAGCCAGCCATCCGGGGTGGTGGCGGGCGCCATCTCCAGTTGCAGGGCCAGGGCCATGTTCAGGTAGTTGCCCAGGTTCCCGTCCGGGGTGTCGATGCTGACGTCGAGCTCGCCCAGCTGGACGGCCAGGCGTCCCTGCTCCTGGGTGATGACGGGAGGCAGGTGGCTTCGGATGCTGAGTGAGGCCTCTTCGGACTTGAGCTTCTCCGCCATCTCCGCTGGCAGCGTCCCGTCGTCGGTGGACATGTGCAGGTCGATGAGACCCGCTCGCCAGACCTGGAACATCAGGTTGTTCATCAGGTTGTCGGAGACGCTCAGGGCGATCGAGGACTTCGTGCTGGGCGAGGGGTAGCCGTCGCTCCGGGTCAACATGTAGCCGGGGTAGTCACCGGACAGCGTCGCGGGCAGCTGCGTCCAGACGTTGGTCACGATGGCGATGCCGTCGGTGTCCGTCCAGGCGTCCGCGAAGTCCACGTCCACGTCCAGCCGCTTGCCCTTCAGTTGGGTGCTGAAGCTCAGATCCAGGCTGGCCATCGCGTCGTCGATGGCGGGGTCCAGGACATCCCGAAGCGTGTCCTCAAGGGCGTGCTCGGCCTTCTCCTGCACCGCGTCGACCAGGAGCAGTTCTTCCACCAGGTTCGGCAGGAAGGAGACGTCGAAGTCGAAACCGAAGAGCTCCAAATCGACCCACGCCACCTCTACGTCCAGCAGGCCGTTGTTGGCACTCAGTGCAAAGCCGAGCGCCAGGAGGATCTCTGCGGACTCCACCCGCACCGTCACGTCGAAGGGATTCCCGATGATCTGCCCCCAGACGCGGGCGCGAACGTAGAACTCGGGAACGCGGGTCTCGATCTCGAGGCCCTCGTTGTAGGGGTTCGCTCGGATCTTCGGCTGACCGATGTGGATGCGTTCGATGACCGCTTTGGCGGTGACCAGGAAGCTGTCCTGGTTGAACACGGGGTTCATCGACATCGCGGACTGGGTGATCTGATCGGGGTTGATCGAGGACTGGACCCCGAGCATCAGGATGTCCAGTGCGGACTGGTTGGCCCGCAGAGTCAGGGCCTCGGCCACCGGATCGTCGACCGGGGCGAAGTTGCCGGCCAGGATCGCGCGACGGTCGAAGTCGGTGTCCGATACATCATCTCGCCAGCCACGGGCCTCGATGACGTTCATGCCGTCCTCGACGGGTACGGTGGCCTCGAAGTGGCCGAACATGTCGATGTCGGCGGCCACCCCGTTGACCTCGACGTAGTCCAGGTTGCGGACCTTGCCGTCCACCAGCACCTCGCCCGGCTGGATCATCTCACCCACATCCGGAGCTCGGATGGTCAAGTGCGGCTCGCTCCACGAGCCGAAGTCGAAGGGGTCCTCGGCGCAGCCGAGCAAGGTGAGCAGAAGGGTCATCAGAACCTCACGCGGAGCGTGGCACCCAAGCGGTCCTTTCGACCGGAGTAGGTGCCGTTGGCGCTGGGGGCTTGGTAGCGTTCCTCGGGCAGCCGCTGCTCATCGAGGGACATGGAGAAGTGGCTGTTGGAGACCGTGCGGGTGGTCTGGATGTGGTGGGTGTAGGAGAGACCCAGCTGCCAGGGGCCACCGTTGTTCACGGCGAGCAGGCCGCCGAGCTGCAGGGTGTCGTAGTCGGCGTTGGAGGGGTTGAGCGAGTCGGTGGGAACGGCTGCGGTGTCGTAGAGGACGCGCCCACCGACGAGCAGCTGCTCCGAGAGCTCGTGCTTGAGGTCCACGCCCCCCCACCAGCTGTCCTGAAGGTCCCGAGCCTTGACGCTGCTGCGTTCCATCAGAGCCGCGGCTTCGGGGTCCATCTCGGGGTTCATCGCGGCCACGTCGTAGATGTCCACCCGCAGGTCCTGTTGGACACTCCAGCCCACCCAGCCGCCCATGACCTCCAGGCGCGTCCAGGGCTGGGGGTACCAGGCCAGGCCCACGCTGGCGCGATGGGGCATCGTGTAGGAGCTCGAGGCGTGCCCCGGGAGCGTCTGGTGGCAGATCCCGCGAGACTCGGCGCCGAAGCGGCCCACGGTGTCGCTCTCGGGTGGGCACTGGAAGTGCATCACGATGTCGCCGCGGTTCTCCAGCTCGTAGCCCCTCCAGAAGCTGGCTCCGAAGAGCAGGTTGGGTGAGAGCCAGGCCTGCAGGCCGCCGCCAGCGGTCACCGCCGTGTCCGTCAGCTCGCCCAATTCGATGATGGCGGCGTAGTCCGGGTTCTCCAGATCGGAGTCGGTGTAGGGGCTCTCCTCGCCCATCTCGGCGATGGACCCGTGCAGGTCGGGGACGGTGTCCTGGTCCACGATGGAGCTCATCGAGGAGTGCACACCGGCCACGCTCAGGCCGAAGGAGAGGCGCTCGCTGGGCCGATAGGCTGCACTCAGGATGCCGTAGGCGGTGGTCATGCCCCCACGCCGGGTGAAGTAGGCGTTGGAACCCCGGTACTGCTCGCTGCCGCCGGTGGCGTAGGGGACGGCCAGGCTGGCACCGAAGCCGAAGCCTCCGCTGGTGGTGTGGGCCAGGCCCACGAAGGGCGCGGGTGATGCGCCGCCCATGTCGGCTGAACCGGGCTTGGAGCCGCTTCGCTCGTAGTGGTTGGAACCCCAGATGTAGGCGAGCTCCACGTTGCTGCGAAGACCGTCGTCCATGGCGACGCCGGCCGGATTCCACCACGGAGCGGTGCCGTCCACGCTCGTGGGGGTGCCCCAGGGTCCACCGATCTCAAGGTTGTCGATGGCTCCACCGAGCGCGACGGAAAGGAAGAGCTGCACAGGCGCCCCGGTTTCAAGAAGCGTGCCAGATCGTGGGCGGCGGGCACAGGGGAGCCCGACGCGGGCTGGGTAGACATGGTGTCTACCTGCGACCTTGATGTCTCATGACGGTGGGATCTGCGCAGGGCAGTGTCTCGACACGTGCGTCGGCGGGTGAAGGGGAACTTTCTGGCGTACCTTGAGGCATGCTTCTTCTCCTGGCTTGTGACCCGACGGTGGTGACGCCGCCTGACGACAGCGCGGTGGTGGACTCCGAGGAGACGGGCCAGGTCGACCCCTGCGCGGCCGACCCCCAGCCTGTCGAACCGGATCCCGGTGAGGATTGTCCGGGCATGGAGGGGGGGCTCTTCGCGATCGAGGAAGGCTCCTACTGGCTCAGCCAGCCCGCTGAGAGCAACGGTCAGACCGAGACCCTCCTCTTCCTGGGTGGTGGAGGCGCCGACCAGCAAGGGGTGCAGTTCAACCTGCAGGGGCTGTTGGGGGGCGACGAACGCCTCGCCCAGATCCGCATCGTTGCCCCGTGGGTGGGTGACAGCGACCGGGCGTCGGGCGCGATGGCGGCGCTGGCCGAGGTGCAGGAGTGCTTCGGTGGGGATCTGTCTCGGGTGCACCTGCTCGGCCACAGCAGCGGTGGCTACGTGGCCTTCTCCCTGGTCCTGGAGCAGCGTTTCACCACCCTCATCGGCTTCCCGGCCCTCTTCGATGCCTCGGTGGAGGATGCCGAGCTGGAGCAGAGCCTGGAGTGCGTGCCGGTGCTCAATGCGGTCGGCGAGGAGGACTCGTGGCGCTCCCAGGTGGAGGGCACCCATGAGCGCCTCGAGGAGCTGGGCCTGGACAGCACGCTGTGGGTGGTCGAAGGGGAAGGCCATGTACCGGGCCCGGACTTCGACTCGGGTCCGATCTACGACTGGATCGCCGCCCACTGATCGCAGGCCCCTTGGGGGCAGTGCGGATCCCCCGGTGCGATCCCATGGCAGCCCGCTGCTTCTGAGGGCTTCCTCGGGTGTGTTTCAGGGTTGACATGTCAATAACTGGGTTACAATTCACCTGAAGGAGTTTTGAATGTTCCTGCTGATCGCACTCGCCACCGCCACCCCCCAGCGCAAGACGAAGGTCACCATCGAGGTTCCCATCGCCGAGCCCGACCCCCGGTCGCTCTACCGCAGCAGCACCGAAGTCTGGCGTCTGCGAAACGGCCGCGTCCTGGGCCCCTTCCAGACCACCCACGACAACCTGGCCTGTGAGCTCGACGGACGCTGGCTCACCGCTCGGGTGGAGTACTCCGGAATGGACTTTCCAGAGGACCTCCCCCAGCAGATGGTCTGCCAGAACGGAGACCTCTACGTCGAGGTGACGGTCGTACAGGCGCCGCCCATCGAGAACGAGCTGGTGGACGGCCAGGTCATCCTTCCCAGGACCTGGGGCAAGGTGGCCAAGACCAGCGTGGTGGTTCCGGTGGATGTGCTGGCCGAGGGCCGCGTGCCCGCGGATGTGCGCGGCGTGCAGTGCGACGTGGACACCCACGGAGACACCACGCTCTCCGTGCGGGTGATCGGGCCGGTGTTCGCCGATGAAGCGACCTGCGTGTTGCCCACGAACGATGGTGGCTCCTACGCGGTGGACATCGAGCTGCCTCGCGGCATCTGATCGGTCGACCTCCCCAGAGCGCACAGGGCCCGGTGCAAGCACCGAGCCCTGGCGTCTAGAAGGGGAGCGGTCTACTTCAGCTCGACCTCGACGATCTCACCGGACAGGGCCTGCAGGCGGATGGGCAGGCCATCCGGTCCTTCGGCCCAGTCGATCTGGGGACGGTAGATGCTGATGCTGGCGAAGCCGGCGGGCAGCGTCTGCAGGTCCGCAGCGGGGATGTCCAGGCTGCCGTCATCCTTGATGCGGCACATCAAGCCGTCGGTGTTGCTGTCGGTGGTCACGAAGGCCAGGAGGTAGTCGTTGTTGCCGGAGTCGAAGCCCAGGTGCAGGCTGCTGCTACGGCTACGGCTACCCAGGGCGCCGGAGACGTTGTCGATGTCGATGGCCTTGGGGATGGTCATCCAGGTCTCGTTCTTGATGGGCCCGAAGTAGGCCTGAGCGTTCCCGGGGGTGCTGCCGCGCAGCACGTCGCCGGCTCGCAGGTCCACGGGACTGCGGACGAGCTCCTTGTTCTGGATGTCCAGGGTCTCCCACAGGTAGACGGGGTTGTCGTTGATGGTGTCTGCGTCCATCCGGTAGGTGTCGCGAGGCGTCTTCACGTCAACCCAGGGGCCGGCACTGCGGGTCTCGTAGGCGATGCCGACGGTGCGGGTCTTGAAGCTGTCGGGGTAGTCCTCGGGGCTGGTGGACACGCAGCTGTCCAGGGGGATCTCCTGCCAGAAGTCCTGGCAGCGCGTCGGGTCGCCCGGGGGCTCCCAGAACCAGGCGCGGAGCTGGTCGCCGTCGTCACCGGCGTCGATGCCGCTGATGTTCAACTCCAGGTTGTCCGCCATCACGATGCCCGCCTCTCGGCAGACCGGGATGTCGTGGTTGTCGGGCTCCTCACAGGAACCCTCTCCGGAGATGTACTCGCTCCAGTTCGTGCTCCAGAGCTTGCCGCCCACAGCGGTGTGGGCGCTGAAGCTGACGGTGTCACCGACCGCCACGCGGACTTCGAAGTAGCCGTTCTCGTCGGTGTAGCTCTCGCTGGCCGTCCAGCCACCCTGCGCCTGCACCAGGGCTCCGCGGATCGGGAAGCCCAGGACGTCGCGCACGATGCCGCTGTAGCAGGTCCACTGGATGGGCTGGTCGCAGTTGTACCAGGCGCCTGGGGTGTTGGCGGCGTCGAACTCGAAGAGCAGCAGCTGGTCCGCATCGCTCCAGACCACCGTGCCCGCACCGGACTCGATCCAGAGGCCCTTGGCCTCGTCGAAGATCCAGAGAGGCACCGAGTCGCCCTCGCTCAGCTGGTAGCTGTCGGGCAGCTGGCCGTTGGAGACGGGCATGGACACGCTGATGTCGGCCTCGAGCTCCTCGCCGTCTTCGTCGTCGAGCTCCAGGTTGAACATGCCGTTGCTCACGAGCTGCGAAGGAGAGGTGGGCTCGTCATCCTTGCCGAAGGAGTCGTCCCAGCTCAGCGCACCCAGATCGCCGGGGGCGTACTTCATGTCCGCGCTGTAGGGGTCCAGGTAGGTCAGGTCCATGGTGACCATGCCCGAGTAGGTGCTGCCGTCGGCGTAGTGCAGGTTGGAGATGTCGATCTCCACCCCGTCGACCACGAAGAGGCCACCCTCGGTGGCGTCGAACTGGACCGTGCCCCCGACGTCCGCCAGGGTGACACCAACGGTCACGGTCTCCCAGGAGATGAGGCTGGCGCGCTTGTAGCCGGAGGCAAAGCCCTCAGCCTCGAAGCTGACGACGTGGTCGCCCGGCGTGACGCCGTCCACCACGAAAGAACCGGACAGGTCGCTCACCACCAGGATGCCATCGACCTCGATCTCCGCACCGGAAATGGGCGCGCCGGTGATGTCGACGACCTCTCCGGTGATCCGGCCGATGGGGTCGATCGGCTGGATGTCTGATGGGGCGCTGCAGGCGATAAGGGCGAGAAGCATGGTCACTCCGGTGCGTGGTTGCTGACCAGAACTTCGCTCGTTTTGCCGATGACATCGATGACAGCCCATTGACGAGGCCTGTCATCACTAGCGGGCGCTGAAATCGATTTCAACGACTGCTAGGGATTACTCCTCGTGTAGGGCGGATGGCTCAGCCTGGGTACACGCAGGCGCTCCAGCACACTGGGAGTCCTTGCAGTCGAAGTCCCCGTCCCGGTCGTTGTCGGCGCCGTCGGAGCACTCGCCGGGCTCGTCGCCTTCGTACAGGACTTTCGGTGTCGTGGGCGTCGGCTGGATCGGAGGGGAGGGGTCTGCCTGGGCCGGGTCCGCCTGGGCCGGGTCCGTCTCCGGGTCCGCCTGGGCCGGGTCCGTCTCGACCTCGGGCTCGGCGGGATCGCTGGACTCCTGGTTCTGGTAGCTGTCGAGGAAGGCGCGGGCCGCCACAAAGTCATCGAACAAGCTGACGGAGATGTAGATGATGGCGAGGGTGGCGAGGACGGCGAGGATTCGCTTCAGGGTCTGGTTCATCTCGTTCCCATGGGGCGTGTGAGGATCACTCGTCACACGCGTAGTCGATGACGATCAGCTCATCGATCAGCTGCAGGTTGGTGGCCGAGCCGGTGGCGCCGGTGAAGCCGACGTAGGCCTGGAAGTTCGTGTTGCCCGTCACGGTCTGCTCCAGGACCAGGAAACCATCGAGCTCCACGGTCAGGTCCTGGCCATCCATCACCACCCGCGCGTCGTGCCACTGGTCGTCCTCGAGGTTGGGCACGACCGTGGTGAGCTGGGGTGCGTAGACGTCTCCATCGATGTGGAAGCTGAAGTGGTCTTCGCAGGTCGCATCCCAGCCGTTGCACCAGGTGTCGAACTCGAGGCTCCAGCCGGGCAGGCCCATGTAGCCGATGCCTCCACCGCTCTGGCCGACGTAGGTGGTCATTCGGCTGATGTCGATGGCGGTGACCGAGACGCCGTCAGCACCCCCGTCGTGGTCTCCGACGTAGAACTTGAACTGGATGTCCACGCTGTCGGCGGCGACGGACTGTTGCGTCTGGAAGGCTGTTCCCGCCTGGTTCGTCGTGTTTGCGGTCAGCTGCACGCGGTTTTGCTGCGTGTCCCAGAAGGCGGTCCCGGTGGTGACCCAGTTGGCCAGGTCGATGTCGCCTTCGGTGTAGCCCTCCTGCTGACAGATCATCAGCTCCTCGCTGTCGCTGGCGCAGGCGTCCTTGGCGATGGCGGTGATGGTGTGGGTGCCTCCGGTCTGCAGTGCGGGATCCCACACCAGGATGGACTCGTTGTTCGTCACCGCGGTCGTGCCGAGGTCACCGTCGATGCTGGAAGTCCACTGGACTTCGTAGGCTTCGATGGCCTGGGCCACGAACTCGGTGGTCTCCGTCATCGACAGGATCTCGTTCATGCCCGGGCTGAGGATCTCCAGAGCAGGGGGTGGGTCCAGCGCTGCGTTCAGGGGCACGGCCACGTCCCCCGCGTTGCTCTGGACGAGCATTTCGCCGGCACCGGTACCGCGGACGACGGTGCTCACCTGCTCGCCGGGGGCCAGGATCCAGGGAAAGGTCGAGTTGTCGGCGGTCCAGCTGCCGGAGAAGCTCAGACCATCGACCTCGAGATCGGCCTCACCGGTGCTCAGGATGGTGATTCCCGTGATGCCCTCGTCGCAGATCATTCCCAGATCGACCGCTTCGGGGCTGACCTCGATTCCGGGTTCCAGGACCGGAAGCTCCGTGTCGAGTGGCTCCACGGGGTCCTTGTCGATCGCGGAGACTTCGTTTTCGGTGCAGCTGAGGACTATCAGGAGTGTCATTGTCACCTCGGTGCCCCATTCTGGAGGACTCACCGCGCTAAAGAACGAAGATGAGGCTCGGACCCTTCGAGCTTGACCAGTGTATCGCCCACGGGGGCATGGGTCAGGTCTGGCGTGGTGTCCACGCCGAGCAGGGCGTCGCGGTGGCCGTGAAGCTGCTGCGCCCCGCCAACACGCGGTCCGCCCTGCTCGAGGGAATTCAGAACGAGGTCCGTGCGGTAGCGGGGCTGGATCATCCCCACATCATCTGGCTCTACGATCAGGGTGAGGTCGAGGACGACGCGGGTGGGCGCTTTCCGGTGGGTACGCCCTGGTTGGCCATGGAGTTCTGCCCGGGGGGCACCCTGGCGGATCGGCGAAAGGATCTGAGCTGGCCGATGTTGCAGGGTGTCCTGATCGAGCTGCTGGACGCGCTCGCCCACGCCCACGCACGCGGCGTGATCCATCGGGACATCAAGCCGGCGAACGTGCTCTTCGGTGGTGAACGACCGGGCGTGAAGCTCACGGACTTCGGCATGGCCTACCTGCTGGAGCAGCACCTGGCGGGGCAGGCTCGTGCGCCCTTTGCGGGAGGAACGCTCTCGTACATGAGCCCGGAGCAGCTGGAGCGTCGCTACGTGGACCAGGGTCCGTGGACCGATCTCTACAGCCTGGGCGCCATGACCTGGAGCCTGGTCACCGGCCGGCATCCCTTCCAGGGAGAGGGCGTGCAGGTCCGGCGCGGCCACCTGTACAAGGCGCTGCCTCGTCTGGAGCCGCTCTTCGATGTGCCCGCGAGCCTGGAGGACTGGCTGCGCACGCTGATGCACAAGCGCAGCTCGCGGCGTTTTCGCGCCGCTGCGGATGCGGCGAAGGAGCTGCTGGTCCTGGAGGGCCGTCGCACCGGCAAGTTGATCCTGATGGACGTGGTGGAGGAGCCCACCACCACGGTCACCCTGGCGCCGCTCCTGGGCCAGTACGTCGACGATCCGGACGAGGAGCTCAGCCTTCTCGGGCTGGGACCCGAAGCCAAGCCGGAGGTCCCGCAGGACTGGCGGGAGGGACAGAGACCACCGGCCCGCATCGACTTCATCGGGGCAGGCTTGGGTCTGTACGGCCTGCGCGAGCTGCCGCTGGTGGGCCGGGAGAACGAACGCAACATCCTGTGGGATGCGCTGATGGAGGTGCGCGGGACCCAGGAGCCCAGGGTCGTGGTGCTTCGAGGGTCGGTCGGGTGCGGCAAGAGCCGGCTCGCGCGCTGGACCCTGCGCCGTGCGGGGGAGCTGGGCGCTGCCGAGATCATGGCCTCGGCTCACAACCCGGTGCCCATGCGGCGGGAGGGTCTCGCGGACCTGGTCGCGCGGCATGCTCGCTGCATCGGTGAGCGCCGCGGTGCAGTGCTGGCGCGCATCACCAAGGTGCTCGCCCGTCTGAATGTCAGCGACCTGCGAGAGATCCTGGCGCTCACGGAGCTGGTGGAACCGGCGGAAGAGGGGGAGTTCGCCCTCGACGACGAGGTGTTGAGGCTGAGCACGGCGGCGGGTCGTCACGCCGTGGTGCGCCGATACCTGCAGCGGGTCGCGCGGCATCGGCCGGTGGTCATGCTGCTGGACGACGTTCAGTGGGGCTTGGACTCCCTGTCCTTCGCGCGGCGGCTGCTCCAGGAGGAACCGAAGGCCCCCGTGCTGCTTCTGATGACGCTCCAGGATGAAGCGTCCTCCGAACGCCATGCCGAACAGGAGGCCTTGGACGAGCTCCTGGCTCTGGATGGAGCACAGTGCCTGGGCCTGAGCAATCTCGACCCACACCATCACCGAGAACTCATCGGCCGTCTGGGACTGGCTCCCGATCTGGGCGAGCGGGTGGCGGCAGCGACCGGGGGCAACCCGCTCTTCGCGGTGCAACTGGTCGGCGATTGGGTGGACCGAGAACTGCTTCGAGTGGGTGAGCGGGGCTTCGAGCTTCGAGAGCGGGCGGTCTTTCCAGGGAGCCTTGGGCAGCTCTGGCGCCAGCGCCTGGATCGGCTGGTGGGAGAACGCGACGACTGGCGACAGCCCCTGGAGGTGGCGGCGGTGCTCGGTCTCGAGGTGCGTCGATCGGAGTGGCGCAAGGCCTGCGAACAGGCGGGTGTGCCGCTTCCCCACGACTTGATGCCGGCACTCGTTCGGCAGGGTTTGGCCCGAACGGAGGCGCAGCGCTGGAGCTTCGTGCACTCCATGTTGCGGGATGCCTTGCGGGATGGCGCAGCCGAAGAGGGACGCCTGGCGCGGCTCGAGGGTGTGTGTGGGGATCTGGTCGACGACCCGGCGCGTTCGGGGCGTCACCTGCTCGCTGCAGGGAGGGTGGACGAAGCCCTCGATCCGCTCATTGCAGGGGCTCGAGCACACACCCGAGCCGGTGAGTACCGGGCCGCGGTGCGGATGTTGGACGAGCATGACGCCGTGCTTGCCGAGGGGGATCTGCGCCTGGCTCCCAGCTGGTTGCTTCGGGGGCGACTGTGCCTGCTCCGAGGTGAGCTCCGGGAGCTGGAGACCTGGACCCAGCGCTGTGCTGTGCTGCCCGCGGGGCTGGGGGTTCGTGGCCAGCTGCTCGAAGCAGCCAGGCTTCGCGCCACCGGCCAGCTGAAGGCGGCGGCCGATCGGGTGGCTGCTGCCCTGGCCGCCGCGGATCGCCTGGGGGACAACGAGCTGATGTCGCGGTGCCTCTACGAGACCGGAGTCACCGCTCGCCGGGCGGGAGAACTGGAGCGCTCGGCCCGCGCTCTGGACGCGTCGCTGCTGCGCTCTCCGGGGGCGGACTGGGCTCAGCGCGCCTGGCTGAACCTGGCCACCATCAACCTCCAGCTCGAGCGCTTGGGGCGCGTGGCCGACTGCCTGAACCGAGCGGAGGACACCGACGAGCCCTTCCTACAGGCCAGCTGCTCGATCGTACGAGGGGACCTGCACCGCTTCTCCGGCGAGCTGCGCGAAGCCGAAGATCAATACCGCCTGGCCTGGGAGGTGTTCACCACGATCGGCCATCACAGCGCGGGGGTCGCGCTCGTGAACCTGGGCCTGGTCCTGGTGGAACAGGGGGAACTGAAACAGGCCGAGGAGCGCCTTCGCGAGGCATGGCGCCAGGCCCGCACAGAGGTGGTCCGGGTCGGGGTGCACCTTGGGCTGCTGGTCTGTACGGTCGAGCGCGACGAGTGGCATCAACACATGGATGCGCTGCAGCACACCATGCTGGCTGAAGTAGACATGGCGAAGATGGCGGAGCAGGCAGCGCTGCGAGCAGCAGCAGCAGGCCTTCCAGAGCGCTCCGTCGCTGCTCTCGACTACGCACAGGGGATCTGGAAACGCCTCGGTCGCAGCTGAGCGAAGCGATCACAGCGCACGACAGCCTTTTGGTTGAACTGAAGCATGAGCTATAGTGTTGACACGTCAACGTGATGGGTGAAGCATGCGCAGTTTCCTGAAGAGCGGCATTCGCCGCATCGTGACCGGCCCCGAGAAGACACAGCGCCCGGCGCGGGCCCGCGGCACACGCAAGGCCACGGTGATCGCCATCGCGGCACAGAAAGGCGGGGTCGGCAAGACCACGACCAGCGTGAACCTGGCCAGCGCCCTGGCGCGCTACCACGGCAAGCGCGTGTTGCTCGTCGATCTGGATCCTCAGGGCCACGTCAACACCGCCCTGCGCGACCAGATCCGGGTCGGTGGCGGTTGTCTGAGCGAGATCCTCGCCAGCGACCTGGGGGCCGAGGTCATCGACATCCGCACCGCGACCAACGTGCCGAACCTGGACGTCACGCCCTACGACACCGGCCTGGGCGCAACGGAGAACCTCCTCGGCACGCGCATCGGCAAGGAGTACGTGCTGCGCGATGCCCTGGACGTGACCCGCACCTTCTACGACACCATCATCATCGACTGCCCCCCCAACCTGGGCAACCTCACGCTGAACGGCCTGGTGGCTGCCGACGCGGTCCTCATTCCATGCGATCCCAGTCCGCTGGCTGTCTCCGGGGTCCACGCCCTGGTCGATGCCATCCGGGATGTGGCGCGGCTCAACCCGAACATCGACGTGCTCGGCATCCTGATGACCCGGGTGGATGGTCGCAACCTGACCCTCAATTCGGCGGTCCAGGAGGAGATCGAGGAGGCCTACGGGGACGCCCTGCTTCCGGTCCAGATCGGCATCAACAACGCTCTGGCAAAAGCACAGCACGGTGGGTGCGACATCTTCGAGTTCGACGAGAAGAGCCGGGGTGCAGAGCACTACAGGTCTCTGGCGGATGTGATCGCCGAACAGCTCTAGGGCCGCTACCCTCTGGAGTGTGAAGCGCTGGCTATCCATCGCTGCCGGTCTGCTCGTCCTGGTCTGCGCCGGCCTGTTCTTGCGGCTGTGGTCCGCCTTGGACTCGGCTCCCACGCCTCCTGAGCTCGCGGATCGAGAGCCTCCGGCCGTCGCGGGCTGGATGACGGAGGGGGGAGAGTCTTTTCAGGTCTCGGGCCTGGTGGTGGACTTCGAGGGCAACCCCCTTCACGGGGAGGAGGTCCATGCGCTGGATGTCTACACGTGGGAGGAGGTCTCTTCTGGGACCACTCTGGATGACGGCAGCTTCGTTCTGGAGGTGGACCGCACGGTGTCGGTGGCTCCGGTGAAGCATCCGTGGGAGAACGCGACCCCCGGCGTGACCGAGTGGTTCCATCTGTCCAATCGGACACGGGCCAAGGGGCCCCGGGATGACCTGCTCTTCGTTGTCGGTGAGCGCTGCGGCATGTGGATCGATGTGGTGGATGAGCAGGGGAGACCGGTCTCCGATGCAGCGGTGTGGGCCACGGTGGACGATCCCCAATGGGGGAGTCGACAGGACTCGGGGAACACCGACGACGGGGGCGGGGTGGAGCTCTCGCTGCTCTGCGGGGAGGGCGAGGTGGTCGTGACCGCGGAGGGCTTCGCCACGGCGCGTCGCGCGATCGACTCCGCTCGGCAGGACCACCTTGTCGTCGAACTGGGCGAGGGAGTGCTCGTCCGAGGCAGGGTGGTGGACGACGCGGGCGAAGCGGTGGCCGCGGGCGAGGTGGGCCTGCATCACAGCCTGGTCCCCTTCAGCGATGGGCTCTTCGAGCTGCGCTTCGAGCCGGGGACCTGGAGGCTGCGCGTGCTCGGAGAGGACCAGGGGGTCATCGGCTACAGCAGCTGGCGCGACGAGATCGAGCTTTCGGGCTCGGGGCTCGAGCTGGAGATCGAGTTGGAGCGCTTTCACCGCGTCAACGTGTGGTGTGCGGGGCTTCAGGACGACCGATGCAGGAGCGTCGTGCCCATTCGGTGTGACGCGGGGCTGCTTCCATCGGACCGGGTCTGTCACCTGGCAGAGGACGGAACCGAGTGCAAGTGCCCGCTCGAGGGCGCGACCGTCCGGGCAGCGGAGGCACGGGTCGAGGTGCTGCCCGAGGACACGGACGTGTGGCTGGACTTCCGAGACAAGGGCACCATCCTGGGCACCGTCGTGAACTGTCCCCTGGGGGAGTGCTTCATCGCCGCGGCTCGCCTGGCCATCGGTCAAACCGGGACCCCTCCGCTGCACACCACCCTCTTGGGACCGGACGGCTCTTTCGAGCTGAAGGGCTTGAGCGAGGGGACCTGGGGCCTGGTCATCGGCAAGACCGCCTGGGTGCTCGATCTCCCGGACGTTGAGCTGGATGCCGGTGAAGTCGTGGACCTGGGCATCATCGACGTGGGGGCCGAAGGCGGTGTCTCGGGGGTCGTGGTGGACGGTCTGACCGGCGAGGGGCGTCCCTGGGAGGCCGTGGCGGTGCGCTCCACCGAGCATCGCAGTGGGGTGAACCCGCTCGGTAGCGTTGGGGTCGCGGGACCGGACGGCGCCTTTACGGTCCGAGGACTTCCGCGGGGTGACTACGACGTCTTCCTGCTCCGGCGGCCTCTGGAACGCACCACCGTGAGCGTTCTTGGCTCCGTGGTTGACGGGCTGATCCTGGAGACCGCCGAGGCCAGCGTGCTGGACGAGCAGGGCTTCGGGGTCGACGAGGAGCTGGTGGTGAACGCCCTGGATCCGGACGGCTGGGCTGCGGAAGCGGGCCTTGAGGAAGGGGACGCGATCGTCGGGGTCACGATGATGGGGCTGGACACCACGCTGCTGGATCCCAGGTACAGCGTGCAGGCCGCGCAAGGGGTGCTGCAGCACTACAGCGGTCCGGGTGTGGGGCTGGTGGTCGAACGGGACGGTGACCTCTACGACATCGATCTGGAGTGAGACCGCCGCGTTGAACGCCGCTCAGCTTCCCTCCGCTAAGGTGAAGGACTCAACGCAGGACCTCATGACTCTTGGCCACCGAACGCTCGTCTCCCTGTTCGCCTTGAGCTGCTTCGTCGCCCTCGCTACGGGTTCCGGAGAGTCTGAGGGACCCGACCTGATGTCCGAGGACGGGCCCCCCAGCACCGCGCCTGCTCAGCGAGGCGTCAGCCAGCCGCGCCCAGCGGCTCCCTCATCGGGGCCCGATGACCCCGTCGAACGAAGCGGAGCAGGTCTTCCCCCGAAAGATGGGTACTGGGACTGGGAGGACAGCTGCATGAACCAGTGCATGGGCTTCAATCTCCACACCTCGGATCCCTGGCCCATCTACGAGAAGTGTGACAAGAAGTGCGACTACGAGAACCGCACCACCCTCAGCTCGCCCTTCTTGTAGAGCCCGCGTGGGCTCGGGCTCAACAGCTCAGATGCCCATCTCCGCCAGGGACTCCGCCAGCCGACCCACCAGCAGGGTGAGCTTCGGGTGGCGCTGCTGTAGACGCGAGATCAGCCCCTGGACACCGTGATGCTCTCCCCGCTCGGCTTCAGCCGCCGCCTGGTGGACGGCCTCGCGGGATTCCTCGGTCAGGTCCGGATGCTCACCCAGCTCGGCGAGGGTCTTCCGCAGGCGTTCCTCGGGCATGCCTCATCCTATCAGCGCCACCACTCGCGAAGGGGTGGGCCGTCGTCGCCACCACACGGGGTCCTGTGGTGGACTGCCGGGCCGGGGGGTGGCGAGGGGCCGAAGAGTGCCTCGTTCAGAGCATCGTCGCGCCAGTCGCAGTGGATGTGGGTCTCGTACCAGCCGATGTAGCCCGCCCCCAGCGCCTCACAGTGGCCGGCCAGGCTGTCCAGGCTCGTCGCGCTGGACCACATGTCCAGGGCATCGCCGTAGATGTGCCGGCTCCAGGTCGCTCCGCCCACGCCGGCGTTGTAGCTCACGTTGCGGTAGCCGCTGTTCACGTTGACCGGGGCACCCACGCGGTCGCGCAGTGCCTGGATGCGCTCCACGGCGTGGGGCTGGTAGAGCCCGTAGCGGCCCTTCGTCGCGGACATGAACTCGCCCAGGGCGAAGTTGGGCGCCAGCTTCGTGCTCTCGTTCACCTGGCTCAGATCGACGAAACGCACCGGCTTGCGGTACTGCGGACTGCCTTCCAGGGGCTCGGGGTAGTCGTAGTCCTCGCCCCAGCTGGCTTGCCAGCTCACCAGGGGCAGGCAGGTGGTCCAGTCTTCGTCCTCCCCAGGGAAGCAGAGCTGGCCGCTGTTGTCCGCGGTGTCGTCGTCCGCGGTGTCGTCCGCTGCGCTGTCGTCGACGTGGCTGTCTTCCCCTGCGGTGTCGTTGGAGTTCGGCCCCCGCTTCACGCCGTCACGGACGTCGCTGTCGGGGGCACAGGCCAGGAGGAGGAGCAGCATGGGTGTGCACTATCACCCGCGGTGTGCAGGCTCACCAGATCAAGAGCCCATCCAAGCCCAGCTGGGCGCTGGCCAGGAGGGCGAGCGCCACGCCCCACCACAGCAGGAGCGCTCCGCCCAGGAGCGCCCGTCGTCCGGAGTGTGCGGGGAGCGCGCCGTGGGCCAGGATCGTCGGTGCCAGTGGAAGGGCGTACATCAGCACGAAGACCCCCCCGGCCGCACCCCCGAGATCGTCGAGCATCATCAGTCCGTTGATGCAGGCCAGGCAGACCAGAAGACCCCCGAAGTAGCCCCACAGGAGGAGACGGTCCCGAGGGCCCCGGTAGGCGCATGCCAGCGCAGCGGGCGTGGCGGCGAGGACGAGGAGGCCTGTCAGGCCGGCCCAGCCACCACCGTGGAGCAGTGTTCCGGACCAGACTTCGCTCCAGTTCATCACCGCTTCGATGAGCGAGACCGCGGCGATCGGGCCTGCCACGACCGCGCAGACCAGGGCTCGAAGGCCGAAGGACCAGGCCGTCCTGGCTGCCGGGGAGGCCTCTCCGGCATCGTCCAGCCTGGAGCGTCCGCCGGGCCGAAGCAGGATGAACAGCGCGACGAGTCCCTGCAGGATCAGGAAGGGCAGCAAGATGCCGTCGTGGCGCTGGTAGGCCTCCAGGCCACTGATGACCTGTCGGTTGGTCGAGCTGCAGTCGTTGATCACCGCAAAGGGCAGGAGGACCCCGAGCTGGGAGAGGAGAGCGACGAGGCGCTGCAACCACGGCATGGCTGACTGCATCGCTGCTTAGAGTCGCACGCGCTGTGGTGGTTCCGAGCGGACTGTTTCGCGTCGCGCGACCTGCCAGAATAGGCTCATCCAAAGCATGCAGGAGCCAAGGTGAAGCGTCTCCACCGCGAGGGTCTGTACGCGTGGTCGGTGTTCGATGAGGCGCGGAACATCGACTTCAACAGCCTCTTTGTCGTCCGCTCGGGCGGCAACGTGCTCATCGACCCGCTTCCGGTGAGCGAGCACGACCTGGCGCACATCGAGGCACTCGGTGGTGTGGCTCTGGTCATCGTCACCAACTCCGATCATCTTCGAGAGTCCCAGGCCTTCGCGGAGCGCTTCGGTGCCCGCTGTGCGGGGCCCGCCGCCGAGAAGCTGGAGGGCTTCGACCCGCTGCACGATGGCGATGAGCCTGTTCCGGGCTTGCGGGTCCTGGAACTTCAGGGTTCGAAGACCCCCGGAGAGCTGGCTCTGGTGCTGGACGGCGAGACCTTGATCACCGGTGACCTGGTTCGGAGCCACGCCGGTGGCTCCTTGCACTGCCTGCCTCCGTCCAAGCTGAAGGATGTCGAGGCCGCCCAGGCCTCGCTTCGCCGTCTCGCAGCCCTGCCTGTGGCAGCCGTCCTGGTGGGAGACGGCTACCCTGTCTTCCGGGACGGGCAGGCACGACTGGCCGAGCTCGTGGAGCGCTGATGGGAATTCGAAGCCGCCTGAAGGGCGTGTTGCGGCAGGTGATTCGTGGCCAGGGACCTGCGGATTCCTCGGGCCCCGAGGCGAATCGGGCACCGGTCGCACCCCCTCCGAGCTCGGAGGAAGCACTCGTCGAGCCCAGCGTCCCCTCTGAAGAAGCCCTGGTCTCCCCCCAGTCCGAATCCTCCGCGGAGCCCACCGCTCCCGCGGAGCCCACCGCTCCCGCTGCGTCCGCCGGGCCGGACGAGGACAAGATCGCGAAGCACTTCGAGAAGGCGCGCCGAGGGGTCCTGGCCTTCGTGGAGAAGGAGGGTGGGAAGACGACGCTGCACGCCATGCACAGCTACAGCGAGCGCCGCTACTTCATCGCGCACCAGCGCTTCTCCGAGCTGATGGAGGGCCTGGTGGACGAGGGCCTCGTGCTCTACGACACGGTGGAGGGAGAGGCCACGCTGACCGAATCCGGGACGGACCACCTCACCGCTTCATGACGAAGGCGAGGGCGCGCGCATCGTCACCACCGCAGCTGCTCCCGCAGGCCGAGCATGGCGTGCTGGGCCCATAGGCGGATGATGGCCATCTCTTCAGCAGTGGGTTGGCGGTTCTTGGAGCCGCGCGCCTGGACGATGAGCCCTTGCTTGTTGCGCACCTCGATCGTCAGTGTCCGATCGCCGTTGAGCCTCATGCTCCAGATGGAACAGCGGCCCTTGTTTACGGAGTTGCGGTAGCTGTAGACGCAGTGGCGGAGAGCCCGTCCCTCGCGGTTGAGATCCTGACTGCTGAGCAGTTCTTCCACGGTCCACAAGTCCACGTGGTTCTTGCGCTGAATCTCGAAGAGCCCCCCTTCGAAGCCGCTGCGCGTGAACTCCTGCCCGCTGAGCGTGTGCAGCCGAGCCAGCTCGCCGTGCCAGGTGAACATGCCACGCTCCAGACTGGCGACGGTGCGTCTGGAGAGAGTCCAGTCCGGGGTGTTGCGGTGTTCGTGCTGGATGTAGTCGCACAAGGGTCCGACCTGCTCGGGGTCCAGCATGGCCTGCCTGGCGAACCAGTGGATGGCCTTCTGCCAGAAGGCCTCCTCGTCAGGCCAGTCGGTCCTGTCCAGCAGGTCCTGGCCCAGGAAGGTGGCGCAGAGAGCCCGGGCCAGGCGGGGGTCCCCTCCGGAGGCCTGGACCTGAGCGCTGCGGATGGCCTGCACCCAGTCCAGATCCGCCTTCTGCTTCAGCCAGAGGTGGCCCATGCGTTGGGTGAGGGGGACGGGCAGGAAGCCCCGGGCCACCAGCCACTTCACGGAGCGGCCCCGACCCAGCTCGACGAAGAGGTGGAGCCCCTGCTGCAGTCGAAAGCGGGTTCTTCTCCGTCGACCCTCAAGCTGGTCTTCGAGCACCGAGTAGAGGAAGGGGGGCACCGGGTACTTGACGAACAGATGGTCCGCCAGGCTGCGCAGCTTGGCGTGGCGGCTTCGGCCGGCCGGCTTCCAGCTCGTCACGGGCCGGACCCACTTGAAGCCAGCAATCTCCCAGAGGATCGAGAAGCGCTCGGGTTGCACCACCTTGGGTGCGTGGCCTTCGACGTGGCGGAGGAGCTCCAGCAGACGCTTGCTTCGCTCCGCGTGCATGCGGTTGGGAAGGATTGCCAGGGGCAGTCCCGCTTCCAGCGGATCGATGGGAGCGCCGCTGTGGATGAGGGCCCAGAGCTGAGCCGGCGTGCGGTGGGGCGGGATGGGCTCGCGGTGTCGTTGCGCAGCTCGGCGCTTCTGCTGCTTGCGGCGCTCGCGCTGCTCAGCTTCGTCCGTTTCGCGCCGCTCTTGGTCCTTCTTCCGAGCCATCGCGCTGCAAGCTAAACACGTGAGGGAAGCGCTGGCACCTTGCACTGGTCGCAGAGCGGCTTCGCGGCTAGGTTGCCCCCGTACCCCCGTAGCTCAGGTGGATAGAGCAACGGCCTTCTAAGCCGTGGGTCCCAGGTTCGAGTCCTGGCGGGGGTGCCATCCATCTCAGCGCGTCGCCGAGACCTAGGGCAGGAGCTCCATGGGGAGGTCCAGGCAGTCCAGGTACGTGACGCGGCTGGCAGTCCGATGCGCATCACCTCAACCTTGGCGCTCGGGCCTCAGGATTGGAACGGCGGTCGGGACGACGGCTCCCTCTAGTGGGTCTTCCGACACGTTCAGCGCGATAGGAGATGAGCTGCTCATGATGAACAGAGAACTTGCTTATCGCCTGCTCCACCCCCTACGCGAGGGTGATGAAGTTGCCCCAGGAGTAAGCCTGATCGCAGTGGAGATTGAACGCAATGAGCGCGATTTCCGGAGAGACGCGATCCGTCTGGTCCTAAGCACAAACCTAAAGCTGGACATCAGGCGAAAGATCGAAAACAGCCAACAGCGATTCGCCTTTGTCACCACTCACTTCGGTGTGATCATCAAGCATGTCGGCCCCCGACTCCCCCTCAATCGGAAGGCCGTTTCAGAGATAAGGGCGCGGCTCCAAGAGAATGATGTTGAGCCGCTACCCGATGAACTGGGCCCGCTTGATCAAGCGGGACAGCCACCGCTCCCCGAGGTCGACTTGTGGCTCATTCCTGGTCACATCGGCCACATCGCGGACCTCGGGTTTCGCGCGCTGAGAGTGCTGAGAGAAATCGATATTCTGTACATCGAAGAGGGGAGTAGACACTCCGTCGAGGACATCTACGACCTCTTCAGCTTGGGGCCGATCCCAGAGGTTGTCGACATTTCGACCGATCCTGGAGCGATGGAAGCACTCTTGGAGGCTGGGCATGCTGAAGGGAAAACCATGGCCTTGTTTGGTAACGATGAGGGCGCACCCGGCCTCTGCGATCCTGGCTGGCGGGTCCTTCAGGCGGAGCACAACATAGAGCCTGACCTTGTCATCAAGTCCATCTCGGCAGGATCAGCACTATCGACAGCCCTGATGTATCTCGACCGCAGGGAGTCAGGATTCACCTTCCTGGGCCTCTTTAGGAACAGTGGCGGCGACGTTCCGCTCTTTAGAGTTCTCGCTCAATGCAAGCGAGAACCTGTCGGTCCAAGTCTCCTATGTTTTGCTGAGGGCACCGATCTCAACGAAGAATGGGAGGCCCTCGGCAAGGCTGTCTCAGGACTGAAGGGCAAGCTCACACTGCTCATGAACCTCAGTAAGGCGAGCGAATGTAGGTACCAGTTTCCACTGGCAGACATCCCCGGGAAGCCCTGTGACTTCATCGAACCCGATGACAAAGTCGTGCTGCGTATTGACTTCGATGAGAGAAATGGGCCCAGGGGGATCCAAGAGTGGATCCAAAAGCTGATGCGGTGACGGCTGCTCTCTCTACGCTGGAGCGAGCGTCACTCTCCGCGCTTTGGGGCTTCTCGCCGACGCATGTACTCTGCTGAGGTGAGTCCCTCCCTACGCCGTGGTTCTGCTTTGGCCTTGTTCCTCGGCTTGGTGCTGGGCTGCCAGCTGGGTCCGCCGAAGTACCCGGACAGCGCAGGCCAGCACACCGGGATCTCCTCGGACGACTCCCAGGCCTCGGACGACTCCCAGGCCTCGGACGACACCGCGCCACAGGACGACAGCGCATCCGCGTCCCAGCCTTTCTTCCAGGTGAACTGGGCTCCGGCGGCGGTGGTCTTGACCATCACCAACGCGGAGCCCGGTGACCAGTTCCACTTTGGCCTCGCCCAGACCGCTCAGTGCCAGCAGGGCTGCTGGACCGGTGAGGACTGCCTCTATGGGCTGGCGCCCTGGTCCTACTGCCACCCGGCGGGCAACGAGGGCGTTGCGCTGGTCTACGGAGCGGAACCCGACACTCTGATCGAGGGCCAGCAGACCGTGTTCAGCCACCCCAACTTCGTGTACGTCACCACCTACATGGTGACCCGTGAACGGGACGGTGCCTGCTGGGCCTTCGGCGAGGACCCCTCCTACTACGCCGCCCTGGGCTGCACGCTCCCCTGAGCCCTTCGCAAGGGGGGCGAGGTCGAGAACCGTGTCCCGACCCCCTGGAGACCTCGATGAAGAAGTTCCGGAAAACCCGCCCCCTCCTTCGTGTCGCTGCGCTCGGTGGCGGCGTCATCACCGGCTGCATCGGCAGCAAGGATGGATCCGTACCACCGCCGGGCAATCCCAAGGGCAGCATGTACGACGAGTAGAGCACCGTCCTGGTCGCGGGAACGGTCACGCTCGACTGGAGCGGAGCGGATCTCACGGACGCCGCGGCCGTCTTCGTGATCGTCGACAGCCCCACCGGCGAGACCCTCGCGCGAAAGCAGCTTCCCGTAGGCCCCTTTCCGATGGCCTTCGAGCTCACCCCGAGCGACCGTCTCCCCGGGACCCAGGACCAGGAGCTGCCCCAGGAACTCACGGTCCGGGTGGTGGTCGATGGGGACGGAGATCCCAACACCTACGAGTCCCTGACGGTCGAGAACTACAGCGGGGTTCACCCTCTCGGTAGCCGGGACCAGACCCTGTCCCTCTTCGCCTACGTACCGCTTCCGGGGAACCCCAAGGGCTCGATGTACGACGAGGAGCTGGAAGAGCCCATCGTGGCGCCCAAGCTGGACGAGTGAGGCTGCCTTTCGAGCTGGACTGGCTCGGCGGCCCCTCGGAGCGCGCCTTCCGCAGCCTGCGGCCGGGCATCGAGGACTTTCCCTGGGGCACCCTCGATCCCTCGCGCTACCCGCCCTCGCTGCTGGCCCGAGCGCAGGTCTCGTGGACCGAGGCCGCGTGGAACGAGTACTGCACGGCGGCCGCCTTCACCGATCTCCTCCGCGCCTTGCTGGAGGCCCGAGCCCCCATCGACCTGACCGGCATGGCCAGCGACTTCGTCGTCGACGAGATGCTGCACGTGGAGCTCACCTCCCGCGTGGCGATGGAGCTGGGAGGCGGTGCGCCCTACCGGGTGGACTTCGAGCGGCTCACCCTCCCAGCCACTCCGGGCCTGAACGCCTTCGAGCGAGCGAACGAACAGGTGGTCCGGACCTGTTGCGTCGCCGAGGCCTTCAGCGTGCCCATGCTGGCGACCTGCATGAAGTCGGCGGCCCATCCGCTGACCCGCGCGGTGCTTGAGCAGATCGTGAAGGACGAGGCCCCCCATGGCCGCTTCGGGCTGCACTACCTGGAGTGGGCCGGCAACTTCATGACGCCGAAGGAGCGGGAGCGACTGGCGGAGGTGGCGCTGGGGATGTTGCGTCACTACGCGCCCTTCTGGACAATGCTCGCCAGCCGCACGGAGCAGGGCCGCACGACGGAGGGCTACTCCATCGAACACGTGCACGAGCTGGGCTGGGCCGAGGCCCTGACCTATGCGCGCACGGCTCGGCAGACGGTGCGCGACGACATCGTGGTGCCTCTGGCGTCCTTCGGGATTGTCCTGGACGAGGAGGCGGTGGAAGAGCTGCTGGGTCGGGGAGTGCTGCGCTGATGCGCTAGCGCCCGCCGGTGTCCGAGGTGTCGCCGGCCGCTTCGATCGAGATCAGGTCGTTCACGTCGACCCGACCCAGGTAGGGCGTAGTGCCGGAGAGTCCGCCGAAGTACACCCAGGCCTGGTCGTTGCTGTCCACCAGCACGTCCAGCGCGGAGACCGACGTCAGGTTGATGACCGTGTAGCCCACCGTGTCTCCGCTGACCGGATCGAAGGCCTCCAGGCAGGGGTCGCCCGAGTCCGGGTCGGTGCCGCCGACGATCACGTAGCCACCCACCGCGACCAGGTCGTTGGGCTCGCACCAGGGGGGGGGGAGAGGGTCGCTGTGGGGTTGAGGGACTCGTCGTAGACCGCGATGTCTCCGCTGCCCAGCCGTGCGAAGACCGAGCCTCCATCCCAGGCGATGTCCGCGCAGCTGTCGCTGGCCAGCTCGACGCTGATCCAGGTCGAGGTGGTCGAGCCGGGACCCGGGTTCGGATCCTCGTCCCTCCAGAGGGTGGAGGTGCTTCCCGTCAGGGTGCTGACGTAGTAGCCCTGGGGCGCGAAGTACGTGTTTCCGGCGGCGTCCATGGTCAGGTCGCAGAAGCTGTCACCGGTGGGGTAGTTGTCGCTCTGGGGCAGGGTGCCGCCTGTGAAGCCGTCCCACAGCAGACTCTTGATGAAGCTGCCGGTCGTCAGACCCACCATGCCGCCGGTCTGGGTCAGATCCTCGACGATGTCCACCACCGTCCCCAACGAGTTGCCCGTCGCCTTGTAGACCCCCAGCTCGTAGACGTGGGTATGCGATCCCTCGGAGAGGTAGACGACCTCGTAGTAGTCGGTGGCCGCAATGGCGTCGGGTGTGGCAGTCAGTGTGTCCGAGATGATGAAGACAGAGGTCGGAGAACCGAAGACCCCGACTCGGGTGCGCTCGCGGGTTCCGCAGGATCGGTGGCTACCGAAGCGGCGATGGAGAGCATGAGGATCGAGGTGCTGGCGAGTCGTTTCATGGGTCCTCCTCGGGCGGGAGCATAGCCCAGCGCTTGGGGAAAGAGGCGACGCACTATAGTCAGGGACTATGGACTCCGATCATCTGCTCCCCAACGGTTCCCGGCTCATCCTTCGTGAAGCCCGCCTCTCCGATGCTGAAGCGCTGCTGCAGCACGTGGCTGTCGTCTGCGAGGAGACCGACTTCCTGACCATGGGGCCAGGTGACTTCGTCATGACCGTGGAGGAGGAGGAGGCCTTCGTTCGTTCCTGCCAGGAAGCGGACAACCAACTCTTCCTGGTCGGCCTGGTGGACGATGTCCTGGTGTGCACCCTCAACTTCGCAGGGGGGCACCGACCACGCATCCAGCATGCCGGGGAGTTCGGCATGTCCGTGCGCAAGTCATGCTGGGGGCTCGGGATGGGCAGCCGGCTCGTGGACGCTCTGATCGAATGGGCCAGCGCCAACCCGCTGCTGACGAAGATCAACCTTCGGGTTCGCGAGGACAACACCCGGGCGATCCGGCTCTACGAGCGCAAGGGCTTCGTGAAGGAGGGAACCCTTCGGCGGGAAATCCGGGTGAAGAACCAGTACTTCTCTCTGCTCTGGATGGGCCTGGAGCTTTGAGCGCCGACCGGGTTGTGCGTTTTTTGGAGGCCATGTGAGTGTGCTCGGAGGCGGAGCCCGCCGTGGACCGAGCCACCCTGTCGCGGTGGCTGAGCGATGCGATCGGCCGCATCGATGACCCCGACTGGGCACGAGGCTTCCAGGAGGCCTGCCCCATCCCGTCGGTGGACTGGCCGGCCTACCAGCATCGGCTCCTGCGCCAGGACGGGGGACCGACGCTGCTGGCGGGCGTTCGCTTCAAGGGGGGCGACCGCGAACGTCCCTTCGTCGACCTGTTGGCCTGGGACCAGCCCCTCTCCACCACCGCCGCCTGGACCGGGGTGCGGCAACGCCTCGCTCGGGACTTCGCTCCCTTCGCCCCTCGGGCCCTCCGCGTCTGTCTTCCGGGAGATGCGACCCCACCCGTAGTGGAGAGCGAACGCGAGGTGGATCAGCGCCTCGTCGGGGGCAGGCTGGAGACCTTGCGCAGCCTGCCACGTCCCCCCGTCCCTGCGGGTGTTGTCTTTGAGGTGGCCCGGACCCTGGACTTCGTCGAGAGCTTCCACGCCTCCTTTGCCCGCTGGCAGGAGGGCGCAGGGCCGCGTGGACAGGAGGTCTATGCAGCCTCCAGGGAAGAACTGGAGACCTGTCTCTCCACCGGGCTCGTGGTGTGTGCCCAGCAGCAGGGGCGCTTTGCGGGGGTCATGGCCGTCTACGAGGGGCAGGGGCAGCGGCTGCCCGGCACCGTGGTCTGCGAGCTCTTCCTGGATGCCTCGCTTCAGGGCAGAGGCTGCGCCCCCGCGCTCCAACGGAGCCTCATCGAGCACCTCGACGCACCCGGCGCCACGGTGCTCTTCGGCACCATCCACGGGACGAACGAGCCTTCGCTTCGGACGGCCTTGCGCTGCGGTCGGCGGGTGGTCGAGACCTGGTGGTTCGTCACCCTGGAGTGAGGACTTCGAGCGGCACGCTCTCGAAGAGGACGTCGTCTGCGAACAGAAGCTGAGGCGTGAGGCAGAAAACGACAAAACCCTTGTTGTTTCAGCATGTTGGTTGGGGTGGGTAAGCGAGTAGGCGGAGGCCTTTTCGGGGGCAACGTTGTCCTTGCAACCCACGGAGCACCCGATGACACGACAAACCCGTCCTTCCTCGTTTGAACTTGCCACCCCCACCACTCTGGAGGTCTGAAATGCCCCTACTCATGTCTCTCGCGCTTGCAGCTGTTGAGCCCAAGATTGTCAACGGCCAGACCACCAGCGACTACGATGCGGTGGGCGTGCTCATCGTGCTGAACTCGGCCGGCGACGGCTTCGATTTCTGCTCGGGCACGCTGATCAACCCCAGTTTCGTCCTCACCGCGGGGCACTGCCTCGACGTTCAGGACTACATCGACCAGGGCTTTGACAGCTTCTACTTCGCGGTCGGTGACGACGTCTACAGCCAGAACGGTCTGATCGACTACGCACAGATCTCCGGAGGTGCTGCGCACCCGGGGTACAGCTCACAGACCCTGGCCAACGACATCGGGCTGGTGCAGCTGGCCACACCCATCACCAGCGTGGATCCCATGCCGCTCAACGGCCTGGCGCCGTCCTCGGACTGGGAGCAGCAGGGCATCGACCTGCGCTACGTGGGCTGGGGCCTGACCACCGACAACGGCAACGACAGTGGCCTGAAGCGCACCGTCACGGTGCCCTTTGCGGACTATGACGACACCTTCCTGTACACCTACGATCCGACCGACGGCCGGAACATCTGCAACGGTGACTCCGGTGGCGCCGCCATGCTGCCCACCAGCGACTACGGGCTGGTGCTCGCCGGTGTGAACAGCCACGGCTTCAACCTGGACGGAGGCAGCCCCGATTGCGACCGTGCAGGCGCAGCGGCCGGCTCCACCCGAGTGGATGCCTACCTCGACTGGATCGAGGGCTACACGAACGTGGATGTCGTGGTGACCGACGACCTCAGCAGCGGCGGTGGCGGTGGCGGCGGTGGCGGCGGCGGCGGTGGTGGCACCACCACGCCGCAGTACCCCTACGGTTGCCAGACCGGTGAGGGTGGTGCGAACCCCCTCTTCGGACTGCTGGCTGCGGGCCTGGCCTTCCTCCTCAAGCGCTGAGTCTGCGCGTTCTCCGAGGCCGAGTGTGGCGTTGTCCGCACTCGGCCTCTCTTCGTTCAGGAGGACGCTCTCGCCTCAAGCCTCCGGGCTTCTTCTTCGCGGCCCAGTCCAGCCCATTGCGCGGCGGCGCCCTCCCAGGCGGTGCGTGCTCGGGCACTGTGACGGGTCGCAGCGGCTTCTTCGCCCGCCAGCTCCAGAGCTCGGGCGATGTCCGCGTCGAAGAGCCCGGTTCGCGAGAGCTGGGCGTCCAGGGTCTTCGAGAGCGCGTCCCACCGGACCCACTCGCCAGCCCGCGCCAGCACCGGCAGGAGCATGGCCCGCGCGAAGGGCAGCCAGCCCTCTTGGCCTCGCTCCTCCAGCTCGGCCAGCAGAGGCTCCAGGTGGGCCTGGGCCGTGTCGTAGTGCCCCAGGTGAAGCGCCAGCTCCGCCAGGTTCAGCAGAGCCACGACGTCTCGGACTCCCAGCAGCCGTCGGTGGATGTCGATGGCCTCCTCGAAGTGGCGACGCGCTTCCTCGAGCTGTCCAAGGGCTCGGAGAACTGCGCCCAGGTTTCCTGCGGCCCGTGCCCGACCGCGGGCATTGCCGTGCTCGGCCAGCAGCAGGTAGGCCTCCCGAAACAGAGGCAGAGCGTTCTGGTTGTCACCGCGCGCGAGGTGGAGCGAGCCCAGGTCCTGCAGCGCTTGTCCGAGCCTGAGCGGTGGACCCAGTCGTGAGAAGAGCTCCACAGCCTCGCGAAAGAGGACTTCGCTGCGGTCCAGTTCGCCTCGCTTGCGGTGCGCGTGCGCCATGCTTCCCAGGCAGCGCCCCCGCTCCTGCTCGTCGCCGAGGGCTCGGAAGAGCTCGGCTGCGGCGCGAAGATCGGCCGCCGCCTCGTCCTCGTTGTTCAGCATGCGGATGAAGCCACGCTCTCGGAGGGCGGTCGCCTCGACCGCCGGGTGGCCGTGCTCGCGGGCCAGCGTCAGAGCCGTTTCGGACGCCTGGTGGGCGTCGCCCGTGTCGAAGCGACGGGACGCTTCGGCCCTCCAGGCGTGGTGCCAGGCCATCCGGGCAGAGCTCGGTGGCAGGGCCGCCGCTTCCAGGGTGCTCTGGTCGACCGCGAGCAGCTCCAGGATCACGGTGGACGAAACCCGGGACAGGAGGGCGGGGATGGCTTCCGCGAGTCGCTCCAGGGCGGGTTCGAGCTGTCCTGCCTCCGCCAGATGACGGCCTTCCTGGCTCCTCGTCCACGGTGACGGACCACGCGCAGCCCAACACGCCGCACAGGCCGCGTGATGCTCTGCGAGTCGCTCTCCGCCTCGGGCGCGGTCGAGCAGGGCCGACCGGACCGCGGGCCCCATGCGCCAGGTACCGTGGTCGTGCTGCGCCATGCCTGCCCGCGCGAGCCGCTCCAGGGCGTCGGGATCGACGGCCAGGGCGTCCACGCCTTCGCTCCCGGCCCGTCCACCGAAGGCTGCGAAGCGTTCAATGCCGTGGCACTGGGCGGGCTCGAGACCCTTCAGAGCTCGTTCGAGACGACCACCGACCTGCTCCACCAGAGAAGCGGGCAGCTCCAGGTGCGCACCGGGCTGCAGCGAGAAGCCGTCGTAGCCGTCGACCAGCACCCCGTCTTCCGCCAGGTTGGCGACGAGCTCTATCGCCAGGCTGGGGTTCCCCAGGGTGTGCTGCGCGATGGTGGCCGCGAGCGGAGGAGACAAGGGCAGCAGGCGTCCGACCAGGGCAGCATGGTCTGTGGCTTCCAGAGCCTCCACGGCGATCGGCTCCCCCTCGCCCTGGCTTACCTGCACCACCAGGATCGGGGCCCGCCGGCCCTCCAATGCTTCGAGGATCGGGGCGTTGCCAGCGCCCTCCACTACGAGCACGCAGGGGAGCACGCTCGCGGCATGCTCGAGCAGAGTGGCGACGGCCGCTCCCGCCTCCTCGTCCGTCAACTCCCACGGGGTCTCGAGTTGCCTCATGAGGATCTCAGTGAGCTCCGGATCCGGTGCGCTCCACGCCGCCAGAGCGCGTTCGATCTGCTGTGCGTGTCCCCGGGTCGAGGGGAACTCGTTCAGCAGCCGGGTGATGAGCTCGACGGCGCCGTCCTCTCCTTCGGGCAGGTCCAGCGGACGAGCCAGTCCCAGCTCTGCCGTTCGATGAGCCAGCCACTGGGCGAGGGCGCGACAGCCCACCCCCGGAGGGCCGTCCAGGACGATGTGGTGGGTGCGGCCTTCGGTGCAGCAGTGCTCGAAGGCGTCCCAGAGGGCCTGTTGTTGCGTGTCGCGACCGATGATGGGCCACTCGCGCAAGCGCAGCAGGTTTCGGCCGGCCCCGGCCAGCAATCGGGCGGGGACCGGTGCCCAGGCCCTTCGCCAGGGGACAGGTTGCGGCACGATGGCGCGGAGAGCCCATGGAGGAGGGGGTCCCGGCGAGAGTTCCAGCAGCGCGCGAGCGGCCGCCGCCGCCGAGCGCACGCGTGTTCGAGGGTCGTTCACCAGCAGCCACCGCAACCAGGACTCGAAGCCCTCCGGCACCTCGAAACGTGGAAGGAAGGGACCGGGTCGCCGGAAGAGGATTCGGCTGCTGGGGACCGCCTCCAGGGCGAAGGGGCCGAAGCCCGTGGCCAGAGCCCAACCGACCCCCCCGAGCGCGAAGAGGTCCGTCCACGGGCCGGGGCGGTGCAAGTGCACCAGCAGCAGCTCCGGCGCCATGTAGGCGGGGGTGCCGACACGCTGTCCGGCGAAGGGATCGTCATGTCGCGGGGACCAGGCCAGCCCGAAGTCGGCCAACTTGGGACCCCGGAGCAGGTTGGCGGGCTTGAGGTCCCGGTGGACGACCCCCCGTGCGTGGGCGTGGGACAGGGCGTCCAGGATGGCCAGCAGGATCCTGCGGAGCTCCGGCCAGCCCTCGTCTGCGAGCCAGCCGTCCTCCAGGGTCCCCTCCGCCAACTCCATCGCCAGGTAGGGACGGTCCACTTCGAGTCGGCCTTCGCTGGCCTCGTGAGCCCGGCTGTCCACCTGTCCGTAGTCCAGGATGGTCACGATGTGGGGATGGGACAGTGCCGCTGCGGCGCGGACCTCGTGGGCGAAGGCCTCGTTCCAGGCGGGCTGCCAGGGCTCCTGGAGGATCTTCACGGCCACCGGAAGCTTGCTGCTGTCGTGCTCTGCCCGCCAGACCTCGCCCATGCCACCGCGGCCGATCGGCTGCTCCAGGCGGAAGGGCCCGAGCCGAACCCCCCTCATCCCCCCATCAGGCCCCGAACGAGTCCCTGCAGACGCCCGACGAGGACCGGGTCTTCCAGGGTGTCGGGGCGCGTCCGGACCGCTTCTTCGGTGGAGGCGAGCAGTGCGCTGATGAGCAGCCGGGCGCTGGACTCTGCGGACTCGACCCCGCGTGCGTCCAGGAAGGCCGTCACCGTCTCGACGATGCGCTCGGTCTCGGGACGTGCCTTGCGTCCGATCGTGGCCGCTTCTCCGGCCAGGATGGCGTGCAGGCGAGCCCGACTTGCGAGCGTGTCGAGCACGGCAGCGGGCAGGAGCGCCAGGGCCTCCTGGGTCTCCAGGCCCTCGGCCTCCAGCAAGCAAGCCGCGACGGCGTCGGCGATCTCTCCCTTCATGCGCAGGTAGAGAGCAGCCGCCAGGGACTCGACGGAGGGGTAGTACTGGTAGAGGGAGCCGATGCTGACCCCCGCGAGCTCCGCCACGTCGTTGGTGGTCACCTGGTGGTAGCCCTGGGCCACGAGCAGGCGCTCGGTGGCTTCCAGGATGGCGTCCACGGTCATGCGGGCGCGTTCCTGGCGTGGCTCCTTTCGCGGTGTGAGTGGGACCTTCTTTCGCATCGGCCCAGTATCTCAGGCTTCGCTACGGATGGGGAGCAAGCCTCCTCCCGGCAGGGAACTCAGGGCAGCTGGTGCAGCGTGCAGGGAACACAAGGCCCCCACGGTCGTCGATGTATCCTCGGGGCTTCCAGAGCGATGGTCGGCGACCGACTCCCTGCACTGCAGGTCGCGTGAGGAGCCCCGGATGAAGCGAGCCACCGTGCACTGGTTCTGCCTGAGCAGCCTCTTACTGGCCTCCTGCGGTAGCGAGCCCGCAGTTGACGCCCCCTCGGAAGGGGGCGCCACGGAAGACGAGGCCCCCGAGCCGGTGCCCGAGGTGGAGATGAGCTGTCGCCTGAGCTCCCTGGGCTTTGAGCTGGAGGGCGTCACCTCCGACAAGAACAACGTCATCAGCCGAAAGGTCGTCTACGAGTACGAGGGTGAGAGACGGGTCAGGGGGGTGGCCACCGTCGAGGACAGCGAAGCCGCGGAGACCATCACCTTCAACTACGAGCAGGATCGACTGGTCTCCTGCGAGATGTCCAAGAGCAAGTTCAACCAGAACCAGGGTGCCAGGATCACCTACACCTACGATGACGCTGGCAGGGTCACAGGAAGCGACATGGAGGGCATGTTCCCCCTGAAGACCACCCACACCCTGGACGACGCCGGGCGGGTGGTGGCGGAGGAGGTCTTCTACGCCGGCGCGCCCGTGAACACGCTGAGCTACGAGTACGACGACCAGGGTGCGCCCGTGAAGAAGACCTACACGAACCCGGCCGGCAAGGTCACGGGCGAAGAGGTCTACCGCTACGAGGACAAGAAGAACCCCTTCATCGGGCTGGGCCCGGAGAACGCGATCTTCGACGGCCACCCCATCCAGAACTACGAGCTGCTTCCGGTGGCGGTCAACCGGGTGGGGGACAAGGGCGAGCTGACGCCGGACACGAAGACCATCACCTACAACGAGTGGGGCTATCCGCTCACCATCGTGCAGCCCTCACCGCTCCCCGGTCGGACGAAGACCTGGACGATGAGCTACGACTGCTCCTGAAACTCAGGGATCGACGGGCTGGCTCTGGAACTCGCCGGCCCACCTGCGGACCTTTGAGCGTGACTCTCTGGAGAGGTTCTTGATCTGCGCGGCTTCCCTGTCCGTGAGGGTGACGCAGACGCTCGCCGCGACGCGCTTGGGGTTCTCGAAGAGATCCTCGACCAGCCTGGGCTCGCCCAGGATGCGGGAGATCAGCCGCTCCAGACCTTGTAGATCCTGGGCCGATGCCTTGAGGGGGCCGCTCGCGTTTGCTGTGGCGCACTCGTTGGTGCGGTCGTCATCTCTGGCCTGGGCCTCCGAGACGGCCAGGGCGCCTGTCGCGACGCCGCCGGCTGCAGCCAGGCCAGAGGTCAGAAAGCTCCGCCTTGAGGGATCGCTCGAGGAAGTCTTGTCGTCCATTTTTTGGCTCCGGCCCTGTCTGGGCGTTGTCAAATCCTGCCACAGGTTCAGATCCTTAACCAGGGCTGCCTCAGGAACTCGGTCGCTGGCTCTCCGAGCCCGTGTGATCGGTTTCGGAGCCCCCCGTGAGAAGGGTGGCCACATCCATGGCGACCTGGATGCGGGTGGCCTCCTGTTCGGCCCGCTGATGCAGCGCAGAGAGCTTCTCGTCCGTCAGTTCCGAACGCTCGACGTGCTCCAGAACCTCCTCCGCCAGATCGAGGGTCGCGTTGCGCATGGAGTCTTCGAAGCGCAGCAGCAAGGTCTCGCTCATGGAGCGTGCACGCTCCTTCTGGATCTTGGAAAAGGGTGAGGCCATGGGCTTGACCAGGCTTCGGATGGCATCGCGGAATTGGTGGGCCTTGGGGTCCTCCAGTTCGTACTCCACGGTGTACATGTCGGAGAGATCGCGGCCTCCGCGCTCGTCGTCCATCATCGCGGTGCCGCTCCAGATGGTCAGATCCTGGAAGAAGATCTCGGGGCCGGTCTGGCGAGCCTCGCGCAGGAAGCCCAGGTTGGCGCGAATCTCTTTGGCGTCGGTACGTGGGTTGAAGAACATGAAGCCCAGGCTCATCGTGATGTCCAGACTCTCGAGGGTGCGGATGGCCTCCATGTTCTGCTCGACCGAGATGTCCTTGCGGTAGTAGTCCAGGGTGGGCTGGTAGCCGCTCTCGATGCCCATGAAGACGCGCTGCAGCCCGGCCTGCTTGAGCTTGCGGAAGATGGGTACGTCGATGGTGTCGGCCCGGTTTTCGATGCTGAAACGCACCTCCAGTCCCCGGTCGAGGATCTCGTCGGCCAAGCTCTCCGCGAAGCGCCTGCCGCGCTTGCCGCCTCCGGTGAATTGGTCATCGACGAAGGAGAACTGGTTCTTGCCGTACACCTTCATGATCTCCACCATCTCGTCGACGATGTTCTTGGGACTGCGGTGCCGAAAGATGCTTCCTTCGGGAATGCGGTAGAAGGTCGAGATGCTGCAGTAGCGGCAGCGCCAGGGACAGCCACGGGAACCGGCCAGGGTCACCCAGTCCAGCTTCTCGGGGTTGCGGGTCATCACGTCCCGTGCGGGGAAGGGGAGTGTGTCCAGGTCCTCGATCAGAGGGCGAATGGGATTGGCAGCGATCGAGCCGTCTGGACGTCGCCAGCTGAGGCCCTTGATGTCTCCCATCTCCTGCTCACCGGCGCGAACCGCTTGGAGCAGCTCCCAGGAGGTGTGCTCCCCCTCGAAGCGAACGACGCTGTCCAGCTCGGGAAAGTCCTGGAGGACGCGCTCGTGGTTGAAGGTCGCGAAGTGCTGCCCCATGGTCAGGTGTCCCGTCCAGCCAGCGGCCCGGAGCCGGCCTCCGATGCTCTGCGCATCGGGGTAGCCCTCCCACAGGATGGAGAAGCCCAGAATTCGGGGATTCAGAGCCAGGATGCGCTCAACGATGGCGTCCGGGGACCACGAGTCGATGGTCCCGTCGAGGATCTCCACCTGGGCACCGCGCTCCCGAAGAAAGGCCGCCAGGTAGCCCAGGCCCAGGCTCTCGAACTGCACGTAGTACTGAGAAACCTGAGCTGGGCGCTCCTTCGCTCGGCGGGTGCGCTCGCCCTGGGGGCGAAGCAAGACGAAGTCGGTCACAGAATCCCTGGAGATGACGGAGGCGTCGGAACTCAGGCTACCCCAGAGGCGGGGCTCAGAAGATGTCGCGGTCGGTCACCATGAGCGTGTTGACTGACTTGGTGGCCGTGTAGTGCGAGGGCCTGCCGTCGCCATCGATGTCTCCGTAGCCGTGAACCGTGAAGTCGGCGCCCGCGCGAGCGTAGGCGGATCGGTCGGACGGAGGGGTCACGATGACCTGGTAGCTTCCGCGGACCTGCCCGTCCGGAGCCCAGCCCAGCCTGTTGAAGTCCTCGGGGTCGTTCCAGTCGACGGGCTCCGAGTCGAGCGCCTGCATGGCGCGAGGCGCGAGAGCACAGGGGACGAACTCGTCAAAGGCCGCGTCGTAGCCCCTCTCGGCGGTCTTGATGCCGTCGATGTTGGCCGGGATCTCGGCGCGCTTGGCCCGGTTCTGCATCTCGATGAAGTTGGGAATGGCGATGGTCGCAAGGCAGCCGATGCAGACCACGCCGGTGATGGTCAAGCCCAGGATGCCCCAAGGCAGGGTCTCGTTTTCCATGGCCGGGAGCTTAGCGTGGTGGCCACTATGATGGCGCGATGGGAGCCCGACGGTGATTCCTCAGCCGCACCAGGACTGGGTTCAGCAGCTGCTGGGCCACCCGGCGCCGGAGGAGTCCCGCAGCACCTGCCACAGCTGTCCGGTCAGCGGGCCGGGCAAGCCCTTCCGGGCGGAGTTGAAGTGCTGCGGCTTCGTCCCGGAGTTGCCCAACTTTCAGGCGGGAGCGCTTCTGGACGTGCCCTCGGTCCAGGCGCGGATCGCGGAGGGAGTGATGGTCGGTCCCCGGGGCCTGGGTCGTAGCCCGGCCTACGCGGCACGCTCTTCTCAGACCGCCTTCGGCCGGGACCAGGAGCTGGCCTGTCCGCACCTGGTCGACGAGGGTTGCAGCATCTGGGCCCGTCGGGAGGCGGTCTGCGCCAGCTGGTTCTGCCGAATCGATGGGGGCGAGGCAGGCCAGCACTTCTGGGAGGAGCTGCGCCGGACCCTGAGGGTGCTGGAGGGCCGCCTCGCAGCCCACTGTGCCGAGGGTCTGGACTGGCCAGGGCTGGGTCCCGAAGCCTTCTACAGGGCCTGCGCGGAGAAGGCCGGGTCCACATCCTGGAAGAAGCTCCGGACGCTGGGAGGCTTCGAGTTGCGGCACCGTTCGCGCGAGCTGCGGGCTGCGGACCGGGCGCGCCTGGAGGCGGTGAGCACCCCTATAGGGTGAACTCCAGCCGGAACCAGCCCTTGCCCAGGGCTTTGCAGTTGGTGCCCAACCAGACCCACTTCGCGCCCGCGTTCAGCAGGTTCGCGGGCTGGCTCCCCCAGGGGCTGGTGTCGGAGCAGATCTTCGGCGCCGTCCAGGTCGAGCTGTTGAAGGCCAGGTCCATCCAGCCGCTGCTGGGCTGTGAGGGGGTGTGCAGCCAAGTGCCGTCACCGGTGACCGAGAAGGGCTGCCCGTCGATCTCCACCATGGCGATCCAGCCGGCGATGACCTGTGCCATGTCCCGGGCGTGGGCCGCGATGACGTGGTCGCCGGCGGACAGGGTCTGGGTGAAGGAGTCTGTCGTGTTCCAGCCGCTGTGGTTGCCCAGGGCGACGCCATCGATCCAGCCCTCCCAGGTGTCATCGGCGGAGGCCGTGAAGGTGAGCTCCCATGGACCCTCCGGTTCCGCCTCCGCCTCGGCGAAGAACACGGCGGAGGTGGCCGGGCTCGTCGGGTCGTCGGACCACACCGTCAGCGTTCCCTCCTCGGGGCCTCCATCCAGAGGTGCGAAGCGCACGGCGACCGAGGTGCTCTGCGAGGGGTGAAGGAGCGTCTCGGTGGTGGGGGTGTGGGAGAGCTCGGGCTCGGAGGTACTCACCCAGTCCTGGAGCGCCAGCGTCAGCGGTGCGTCGCCCACGTTCTCGATGAGCACCTCGACCACGGACTCCAGGCCGATCTCGACCAGGCCGAAGTCGTGGCTGGTGGGCGTCAGCTCGATGCGCGGCCGCAGCGTGTCTGCGCTCAGCACGACCGTCTCGGCGTCCGCGTCGGATTCGACCAGCAGCTCGCCGCCGCCTGCGACGTAGGCTTCGGGCAACCAGCTCACGGTCCAGAACACCTGTTCCGAGGGCGCCAGAGTGCCTCCCTGTCCGATCACGTCGAAGGGCATCACCGTGTCGAGCTGCGGAGCTTCCAGGACCAGGTCGGTCGTGCCCACGTTGGTGATGGTGACCACTTCGCTGGTCTCGGAGCCCACCAGCTGGGCCCCGAAGTCGATGCTCAGGGGCTCGACCAGGATCTCCGGTGCCGCCGTGTCCGTGCCGGGCTGGAGCTCACCCTTCTCGTGGGTCAGGTCGTAGTCCAGACAGGCCAGCAGCATCCAAACCATGGTCTTCCTCTTCGCGGACCTCTCTGTGCTCGAGCAGCACGAGGCAGCTTAGACGGACTTGGGTCCAGCCACCACCTCTGGGTTCACGGGTGCTTGCCAGCGCTTCAACCGCAAGGCGTTGGTGACCACGGACAGGCTGGACAGCGCCATGGCCGCTCCAGCCACCACCGGGCTGAGCAGGCCGGCGATGGCCAGCGGGATGCCCACCGTGTTGTAGATGAAGGCCCAGAACAGGTTCTGGCGGATGGTGCGCCGTGTCGCTGCAGCGATGTCCAGGGCAGCCGGTATCAGGATCAGGTTCTCGCGAACCAGGGTCAGGTCGGCGGTGTACCGGGCCACGTCGGTGCCACCCGCCATGGCGATGCCCACATCGGCGACCGCCAGGGCCGGAGCGTCGTTGACCCCGTCGCCCACCATGGCGACCACCTTGCCTTCGGACCGGAGCGCTTCGATGACCGCGGCCTTCTCGGCAGGGAGGACCTCGGCGAAGACCCGCTCGATGCCGGCCTGTTTCGCGGCAAAGTCCGCGGCGGTGGCGTTGTCTCCGGTCAGCAGGACGGTCTCGATGCCACGCTTCGTCAGCGCTTCCACCGCCGCGGCTGCCTCGCTTCGCAGTCGATCGCCGATGCCCAGGCGGCCCACAAGCTCGCCGTCGATGGCCACGTGGACCACCGTGAGCCCGGGCCAGGCCTCCTCGAAGGGCTTCAGCCCCTCCTCGCGCATGAGCCGCGCGTTGCCCACCAGAACCGCGCGGCCTTCGACCCGGGCTCGAAGCCCTCGGCCCACCAGCGCCGTGAACTCCTCCACGGGCGGGAGTGGGCCCTCCCAGGCCCGCAGTACCGCGCTCGCGAGAGGGTGCTCGCTGCCCTGTTGGGCCGCGGCGACCAGCCGGAGCATGGGCTCGGGACCCTCGATCTCCTGGAGCTGGGGCCGTCCCTCGGTGAGGGTGCCTGTCTTGTCCAGCACGACGACCTGAGTACCCTGGGCACGCTCCATCACGTCGGCATCCCGGATGAGGATGCCGGCCCGTGCAGCCGCACCCGTGCCGGTGACCAGAGCCGCGGGGGTGGCCAGGCCGAGGGCGCAGGGACACGCGATGACCAGCACAGCGACGGTGTGGAGGAGCGCGTCCTGCCAGGGCGCCAGCAGCAGCCATGCCAGGAGCGTGAGCGTGGCGATGATCAGCACGACGGGCACGAAGACCGCGGCCACCCGGTCCACGGTGGCCTGGATGGCGGGCTTGCGAGCCTGGGCCTGCTGGACCAGGTGGATGATGCGGGAGAGCGCTGCGTCTCGGCCCACGTCCGTCGCGCGCACCCGAAGCAGCCCCGACCCGTTGATGGAGCCTCCGGTCACCGGGTCTCCGGGCTTCTTCTCCACGGGCATGGACTCCCCGGTGAGCAGCGACTCGTCGACCTCGCTGTGTCCCTCGAACACCAGGCCGTCCACCGGCAAGCGCTCACCAGGGCGGACCTGGACCACCTGTCCGGCAGCGACGGTCTCGGCGGGGACCTCGACGATCCCTTCCTCCCTCTCCAGCCGGGCGGTGTCGGGGCGCAGGGCGGTCAGGGCGCGCAGAGCCTGGGTGGTGGCGCGCTTTGCGCGGGTCTCCAGGTGCTTCCCCAGCAGCACCAGGGTGAGCACCGCAGCGGAGGCCTCGAAATACAGGTGCTCATTCCCGGCGAAGAGCAGGACCGTGCTCATCGCGAAGGCCGCGGTGGTGCCCAGGGCCACGAGCACATCCATGTTGGCGGTCCCGTGCCGTAGCGCTCCCCAGGCCCCTCGGTAGAAGCGCCATCCCGCGAGGACCTGCACCGGCGCGGCCAGCGCGAGCTGCGGCTCGCCGGGCAGCATGGGGATGCCGGGCAGCATGGGCAGCACCAGGGGCAGAGTGAGGCCGGCGCAGAGGATGAGGAGCCCGGCTTCCTTTCGCTGCCGGGTCGCCTCGGCCTTCGCCTCGCGGGCCTCCTCCTCCGCGTCGGAGGGGGCTCGGCGCGCGCTGTAGCCTGCCTGCTGGATGGCCGCGATCAGGTCCGGTTCGCCGAGCTGCGCGACGGTGGCCAGCTCGCTGGCCAGGTCCACCTGGGCGGAGAGCACCCCCGCGGTGGCGTGGAGGGCTCTCTCCACCCGGCCGGCGCAGGACGCGCAGCTCATTCCCTGGATGTGCAGCCGTGTCGTGGACGGGGGCACCTTGAAGCCGGCGCGGCCGATCGCGGCGGCGATGGCTCCCGGATCGACGCGTCCCGTGTCGTAGTCCACGGTGGCTTGTTCGGTGGCGAAGTCCACCACCGCACCACGAACGCCATCCAGGCCCTGCAAGACCTTCTGGATCCGCGCGGCGCAGGCCGCGCAGGTCATGCCGACGACGGGGACCTGAAGCTGCATCGAGTCCTTCATAGGCTCACGCGGCGGTGGGCGTGCAGCAGCAAGGCGGGGTGCACGGTGGTGCCCAGGCTCAGAGCAGCGCCTCCCAGCCGCGAAAGCCGGTGGTCAGCGCCGTGCCGTCTCGCTCCAGCACGGGCCGCTTGATGAGCATGACGTCGCTGGCCAGGGCGTGCTTCCAGCGCTCCTCGGACCACTGCTTCTTCTCGGGCGGGAGCGCCCTGTAGCTGCCTCCGCTGGTGTTCCGCAGGGCCTTGTTGCCCAGCGCATCCACCCACGCGTGCACCTTCTCCGCGGGGACGGGTTGCTCGCGGAAGTCCACGAAGCGGTGCGCGTGCCCTCGCTCAGTCAGCCACTTCAGGGCTTTACGGCAGCCATCGCAGCTCTTGATTCCGTACACGGTCAGCATGAGCCGTGGCTATCCCGCTGAGAGCCTTCGCTCATGTCCTCAGTGGCTGGAGAGCAGTCCGCTCAGCGCCTGGTCGAAGAGCATCGGCACGGAGCAGGTGATGATGTCGTGCCCGTCGATCAGCTCGGTGTTCACGCGGAGTACGATCAAGACCTTGGGGAGCTTCCGCCGGAGTGTGGTGGCGAGGCGCAGGGAGAGCGCGTCGTTGTCCAGGCAGAGGAAGACCAGATCCAGCGGTTCGTGGTTGCGGGTCACCGTGGAGACCCACCGCATCGCGTCGCCCCCGTTCTCGCCCACCACCCGCCAGGGGGACGAGTGGGTCTCGTTCCATGTGGCCGCCTTGTCCCGGCCCTTCCGGTCGATCAGCGTGACGGAGACGGTCTTGAGTTCGAGCTGCTGGAGCTCTCGGAGCAAGGCCATGCCGAAGCGCCCGAAGCCCACGATCGCGATGTCGACCCGGCCCTTGGCCTCCGCCAGCCGCGCGTGCACCCTGGGCGTCGTGGCCAGGGAGCGGGCCGCCACTCCGAACTGGTCGATGATCTCGGTACGCTGCAGGGACAAGGGAACGAGCATGTCGTCGGGCAGTGCGTCCGCGTCCGCCAGCACGTGCAGCAGAGGGCCTTGAGGGACGAAGCCGCGCAGCGCCGCAGCACCCCGCAGGTTCACCAGGGGGTCGCCCGAGGCGAAGAAGACGTGCGACGCCGTCTGGACGCAGGCGGCCTCCAGGTCCACGCTGTCGACCATGTTGCCCCGTACGACCAGTGCATCGAAGCCGTGAACGTCCATCAGGCCGGTGTGCACGGCGTCCCGGTCCAGCAGGACCACCTTGTAGCCCTCGTTCGCGGCACGTCGGCCGATGACGGTTCCGTGCTCACCCGCGCCGCAGACCACGACGTGGCCGGCGTAGCCACGGGCCAGGACCTCGCCGGAGAGCACGTAGGCCCGCACGAAGTCCGCCACGGCCGCGGTGGTGACGAGTGGAGCGGCGAAGATGAAGAACCACAGGAGCACCGCCGCGAGATCGCTGCCGATTGGGTAGGCCGGTGGATCGAGCACGAAGACGCGCAGGGAGCTGTGCAGGGCTTCCGGCCAGCTCATCAGGCGCTCCTCGTCGCCCGTGTGCGTGACGGTGTAGAGGCCCGAGGTGGCCACCCACATCAGGAGTGGCGCGAGCAGGCGTATGGCCAGAGGAACCTGGACCATCCAGCCCAGAAACTGCGCGACCCTGGACTCGGGCTTCGTCACCGACGCATCAGCCGCCAGAGCCCTTGAAGCGCTCGGCGTCGTCGTGGAAGAGGAAGTTGAAGGTCGTCAGCGAGCCGTAGCACCGCGTGATGTAGGACTGGAGTTCGGCCTTGTCGGTCGCGTCCAGAGAGCGGTTGTTGTTGAGCTTCTGCTCCAGCACTCGGAGCTTCTCCCGGACGGAGGTGACCTTCTTGAAGAGGGCCTCCACAGGCACCTCCTTGACCGTACGGCCGTCGCCATCCTCGAAGAGAACCCGGCCCTCGATCATGCGCCTTGACAGGCGCACCCGACCGCCACCCTCGCTCTCTTCGATGCCTTGCCGTACCGCGTCGACCACCAGGTCGTAGAGTTCGTCTGCATCCATGGTGCAGAGCTTAAGGCGTAGACTTTCCAGATGCTGTTTCTGCTCGCCTGCATCACCTCGGCCAAGAGCCACGCGAGTGACTTCGAACGCAGTGCGGGACCCTTCGCCGACTGTGGCACCACGTCCATCGGCGCGTGCGGCGAGCTTCCCGGGAATCCCGAAGCCGTGGCGTGCATCATGGAGGCCATCGAGGCTTGCCTCCCCTCCAAGATCGAGCTGTTCTACGCCGACGAGGAGATCTACCTCTTCAGCCTCGAGGACTGTGGGACCGTCACCATCCGCGAGGTGCTTCGGCGAGACTGCGAACCGGGGGAGGTCTACTACGACGAGGCCTGCCAGGACTTTGTGAACAAGAACGACTTCTGTCGGGACATTCCGCTGGACTAGTTTCCAGCGAGGGCTGGGCTTCGAAATTCGGGGATTTTCAATCCGGCCCACGAACAAGCAATTTATTGCGTACTGTGGGGTTGCGGTTGCCAGTCCGACCGGGTCTCGTTGCGGAGGTAGAGAGACGATTGGAGCCCTCCGCCTCTCGCTGTCCAGCGGGATCCGTTGGGCATACATGCAGGAATTTGCGCAACCGGTTGGCTCGCGAGCTAACCTGAAGAGGATGGTCACCTTTGATCAGCTGCTCGCCTACAAGCACCGGGTGGTGTTCTCCCTGCTCCGGGCTTCTGCCCGAGTCGGGCTTGGGCTCGGTCTGCCGGTGAAGCAGATGCGGGAGCTGATGAACCTGGCCTACTTTCGAGAGGCTCGGGAGGAGCAGGATCTCAAGCTCGACGAGATCGCCCGCTTGTTCGACACCTCCCTGAGGACCGTGAGCTCGCAGCATCGGCGCTATCGGGGAGACTTCTTTGCACCGGAGGATGCGGTGGCCCTGCGGCGTGCTCTCGCGGCCTTGGTGAATCACGCACCCGCCACCCGGGAGCGGCTGGTCGCGGCTTTCCCCGAGACGCCAGAGCGGACCCTGGATGCTGCGCTGGCGGACCTTGTGCAGGCCGGTACGGTGAGCCTGGACGAGGGTCGCTACCGTCGAAAGGCCGACGCACACTCCTTCATCGATGCGGAGGATCTGAACAGCCGGATCGACGGTCTGAACCGCCAGATGGACGTGCTCGCCGCCACGGTCTGGGGCCGCTTCGTGAGCGCTCGTAGAGAGGGAGCGCCCGATCCCGGCGGGGCCAGGACCATCGTCTTTCGTTCCACCGATGAGGACTTCGCCGAGCTGGTCAGGGAGCTCGAGTCCTGGTTGACCGAGCGGGCGATCGCTGCGGACGAGGCCTGTTCGGAGGAGGAAGGAAGCACGGTGGGGATCACTTTTGCCGCGACTCCCATGGAGGAGACATGAGAACCCTGTACCCGGCGCTTTGCCTGTTGATGATGTCCGGCTGTGGCCCTGCTCCGGATCAACCGGGTCCGGGGGCGATCGAGATCACCGGCTACCTGGATGTGGCCAAGGTGAGCTGGTCTACCCACGGCGACGATGTGATCGCATCGGGCACAGAGGAAGCCGCGTCCTGGGGCTCCACGGCCATCGAGGTCGAGATCCTTCACTGATCCGACCGCTGGGCGTCTACAGCGGCTGTCGCGTCTGGACCTGGAGCCAGTCGCGGAAGCCGGGGAGGTGCTCAGGGGCACGCTCGTTCAGCAGGGCCTCGGTGGCCAGCAGGGCAACGCGCTCCAGCTCCTCGTGTACGGCGAAGCCATCGCTTCCGACCCGGGTGTCACGCTGGCTCTTGTCGGCCTCGACCAATGGATCCGTGATGGCGTGCATCCACTCGTGCAGCACCTGCTGCAGGATGTGCTCGCGGGGTTGGGAGGCGGACACGGCGACGATGCGCTCGTGGCCGTTCCAGGTGGCCCGTCCATGGCGCCCGAGAGCCGGGATGTCGAGCAGACGAAGCGATGGGGGGCGGTGCTGCCACAGCAGGCCAGCGAGCCGTTGGAGCTCCAGAGCGAGGTCGGGGTGCTCCTGGAGTGGTGGGAAGTGTGGCTGCTCCTGGCGGATGGCATCGGCGAAGAGCGCATGGAGCGGATCCGGAGAGCTGTCGAGCTCGGCCAGCAGGTCCTCCACCCGGTGGTGGAGGAGCGGAATGCCGTGCAGCGTGAGCCGGCTGGAAGAGCCCAGGTAGGCCTGGCGGAGGGGCTCGGCCCAGGGCTTCTTCGGGAGCGCCGGATCATGGATGCAGGCCGCATCCGGTCCGGTGTCCAGGTGGGCGAGGACCTGGTAGGCCGCCTGCGGACCGGGCCATCGCTCGAAGTGGAGTCCGCTTCTTGGAGCGACGGTGGGGACGGGCACCCAACCCCAGCGTCCGGAGACCACCGGTGCTTTCACCCGAGCAAGCCGGTGCTCTCCGTTGCTGCTGACCAGCACGAGATCCTGGGCCCGGAAGCGGGGCCCGAGCAAGGTGAGGACCTTGGCTCCTCGGGAGACATGCTCGGCCAGATCGCCGGGTAGCTGTGGCATCGCGGCACCCAGCCACAGCGCGTCGAAGTCGCCCTCCAGGACCGGAATCGAGTGGGGTGCCCTGCCCTCGACCCGCACCTGCGGGTACTCGTGAAGGCTCTGTTGAAGGCCCGTCGCCAGCCGACAGGGGTGAAAGGCGATCACCTCGCCTCGAAGCCCTACCAGGCGGGCCAGCAGGGCGGTCGTGTAGCCGGTGGCGGCGCCCAGGTCGGCAACGCGGGCGCCCGTGAGGACACCCAGCGCTTCGAGGCCGATGGCCGTGGTGCGCAGGTCCAGTGCCGAGGGGAGTATGCCCTCGGCGGGGCTCTCGGGCACACGACCCTCCAGGACCTCCCGTGCGTCAGCTGGCGGCATCCAACGCTCGGGCGCCTCCTGCAGCAGGGCCTCCGTCAGCTCGGCGTTGCGCAGCACCCCACGGTCCAGCAGGCTGCGAACGGCCTCTTCCCGTCGCCGGATCCAGGGGTCCTTCAGGTGCAGTCCGATGGGCACCTTCAGGGCCAGGTTCACGTCTCGAGGCACCACCGAACCCTTGCGGAGGACGGCCTCCAGCCTCTTGGGCGAGACGTTGGCCCTCTGCTCCGCCATGGCGTTCTGGTAGATGAAGTCCACCTCCCGACCCGAGCCCACGAAGCGCTCCTGGATGGCTTCGAGCAGCGGGGGGTAGGCTTCGCCCATCCACTGCACCCTGTCCTCGAAGGAGAAGCTTCGGCTGGGGTCCAGGTGCTCCGCTCGGAAGGGGCCGTCGTACCAGCTCTCCCACCATCGGGGTTGGTAGAAGACGCTGCCGTACTCCTGGCTCCAGCTCTCCATCTGCTCGTACACCTGAGAGCCCGGGTAGAGACGGAAGGGATCCACGCTCAGCCAGCCGCGCAGCTCCTTCGGCCGCAGGAAGAGCTCCCGCAGGAAGTCGATGGTCTGCTGCGCGGTCTCGGGGGTCTCCCCGGGGTGGCCGACGATGACGTTGGTGGCCCAGGTGAGCCCATGCCGCTGCGAGAGCTCCGCGAGACGGTGGAAGCCCTCCAGGTAGCGTTCCGGGTGGTTGCCCTTCTGCATGCGGGCCTGCATCTCGGGACTTCCGGTCTCCAAGCCGATGCCGATGCTGAAGCGGGCATCGGCGAAGAGCTGGATGTCGACCTCGTCCAGGTCATCGCTTCGCGTCAGCGTCCAGTACTGACGCGGCAGCAGACCCTTGCGAGCGATGCCCTCCAGCACCTCCCGCCGCCAGGCGCGCTTGAAGCCGAAGAGCGGATCGGCGATGTTCACAATCCACTGCGAGAGCTCGGTGAAGCGCGACAGATGCTCCAGTTCCGCGATGGCGCGCTGAGGGCTGTAGGCCCTCCAGGAATAGCCGGTCTTTGCCCGCTCCATACAGAAGGTGCAGTGGTAGGGGCAGCCCCTGGACAGGACCACCTGGAGCTTCCCGCCGATCTGTGTCGCGCGGGGCCAGTAGCGGTTGAGCAGATCCCACGCATACATGGGCAGATCGTCCAGCTCGGGCTCCAGGTCGTGCGTGTAGATGGGCTCCAGGTCGCTCTCTCCGCCCAGCAGCTTCTCCACGATCTGGCGCATGGGCCGCTCGCCCTCGCCCTGCACGACCGAGTCGAAGGGGGAGCCCTCGAAGACCAGGTCCGTCGGCAGCGCGCTGGCGTGGTAGCCGCCTGCGATGAGCGGCACCTCGGGGAAGTTCTCCTTCAGGAAGGCCGCCAGGGCCATGACCCGGCGGTAGTCGAAGGAGGAGTAGGCGCTCACCCCGATGCAGAGAAAGGGCCCCAGGTCCTGGAGGGTGCGGAGCAGGGTTCGGTGGTCACCGCCTTCGTAGTTGAGGTCGAGGATCTCGACGCGGACGCCGGTGTGTTCGCGCAGGGTGCCACCCAGGGAGACCAGGTGCGGCAGCCCGAAGTCCACGTCCACCCAGCGCAAGATCCCGGGGGAGATCAGCAGAACAGCGGGTTTCACCTGTTCAGCACAGCCTGCAGCAGCGGCTCCGGTGCGCTCAGGGTCCCGGTCGTCGCGAAGGCGCTCTCCTTGCAGCCGCCCTGGCAGCTGTCCTGGTAGGCGCAGCCTCGGCAGATTTCGGGGAGCTGGTGCCGGAAGCTCGTGACGTAGGGGTTCTGGGAGATGCTGGGCCACGGGTCCGTGAGGACGTTGCCCAGGACCTTGGAGCTGAGGTTGCAGCTGCGCACGTCGCCCCACTGGTCGACGACCAGGTTGGGGGAGGCGCTGCCCGTGCTGCAGAAGCCGAAGCGCACCCACTCGTAGCGGGAGAGGCGGATCAGGCAGGGGGTGATGGGCATGGCTGTGGCCACCTGAATGCCCCAGGCGCGACCACAGCGGTCCGCAACGTCCAGATCCGCCTCGATCTGGTCCGCGTCGGGGAGGAGGCGCTGGATGTGGTGGATGGCCCACCCGGTGGGGCTCATGCGGTTGTAGGAGAGGCTGCGGATGCCCAGGGCCACGCAGAGCTCCATGACCGGTCGAAGCTGGCCTGCGTTCGCGGACATGGCCACGTAGCAGCACTGGGCGTGCACGCCGGCGTCGCGCAGACGCACCGCAGCCCGCACGGTGTCGTCGAAGCAGACCGCGCCCTTGAGCTCATCGTGCAGCTCCCGGTTGCCGGCGAGCAGGGTGAGCTGTACCGAGCGCACACCGATGCGGGCCAGGTGTTGCGCGGTCTCTTCCGTGACGTGGCTTCCGTTGGTGATCAAGCTGAGCGAGGGCACCAGGGAAGAGGCGTGCTCCAGGACCTCCAGGGCGTCCTTGCGCAGCAGGGGTTCGCCTCCGGTGATGGTCAGGTGCTCAGCGCCGCTGACCTCCACCGCGTGCGCGATCAGCTCCTTCAGGCCGGTCGTGCTGGGCGGTGCCCGACGCGGATAGCCGTGCTGGGGGTCGCTCTCCTCGGCATTCCAGACGTTGTAGCAGTGCGAGCAGCGGTGATCGCAGCCTGTGGAGAGCTCGAAATCGAGTCGTGGAACCTCTCCGCCGACCGCCACCTATTCCTGACCCTCGAGCTTCTTCTGGACGTCTTCGGGCAGGACCTTCTTCTCCAGCACCTCGTCCTTGACCTGTTCGGGCGGAGGACAGTCCGGGTGCTCCGGATTCTCTGTGCACTGGATGGCCAGCTGGACGTGCGGTGGAGCGATGCTCAGGCAGACATCTGGGGCGACCTGTCGGTCGTCGATGCTGGGCTCGAGGCAGGGCAGGAGGGTGCAGTCCGGGTGGTCTGGTGTGTACTCGCAGTCGAGATCACGGACAACGGAGAGGCAGGGAGCGATGCTGAGGCAGACCGAGGGGTCGAGACAAGGGCTCGCCAGGCCGCAGCCAGCTAGCCCGAGAGCCATGACAACCGAAGGGGGGAGGGACTCTTTGCTCACCGGCTGAGCCCCTTGGCCGGGCAGGATTCCAGCTCATCAATACCGATGCGAGGGCTCTGCGTGACCATGGTCAAACTCTACCGCGTTATCGAATCTGGGTGTCCTCCATTCAGGATCTTGCCGGCCACCACGGGGACTTCGCCGCCTTCCGGGATCTGATGGTCGAGACCTCGGCCGGTCGCTTCGGGCCGCTGTGGTGGGGTGTCTGGGACAGCTATGTCGAGCATGCCGAGACCGTGGTGGACCTGGGCACCGGCCCGGGCCTGCTGCTTCCTCTGCTGCGCCGCCGTCTTCCCGGCAGCCGGCTGGTGGGTGTGGACATGCAACCCGAGATGCTCGCGACGGCTCAGCGTCACGCGGAAGAAGCCGGCGCGGAGCTGATCGAGGCGGACCTGGCCGGCCCGGTGCCGCTGCCAGACGCTTGTGCGGACGTGGTCACGGTGGTGATGGTCTTTCACGAGCTGGCCTTTCCGCCGCCGCTGTTGGACGAGTGCCTCCGCCTGTTGCGGCCGGGTGGGCGTTTGCTGCTCTACGACTGGGTCAAGCGCCCGCTGCGCGACTACCTGGGTGAGGAGGTCCTCGACGAGAGCCACCTCCAGCACTTCCGAGAGCACTGCCTCTTCAGCGGAGAGGACCTGGAGTTCCTGCTCGAGAGAGCGGGCTTTTCGCTGCTCGAGCGCGTTGACCGCCGCGGTGGACGATTCGCCATCGTGGTGGCAGAAAAACCTGGAGACGGACCATGATCATCCTGCTCGGCCTGTCCTGCTTTCGCTCCGAGCCCATCGATCGGGACACCCTGGTCGCTGGATGCGAAGAGCTGGCTGTCGGCACCCTCGCCCAGGACCATCCCGCTGTGGACGACGGCTTCGACCGCTGTGTCCTGGCTCTCGGTGTGCCCTCCTTTGCTCTGGAAGGGGTGAGCGACGAGAGCCTGCTTCATGTCGCGATCGTCACCGCGGAGTACCTGGACAACGACGAGGACGGCACGGCCGACGACCCTCAGCTCCTGGACGCCTTGTTGGAGGCGCGCGCGGTGAACTTCGTGCTTCGAGACGATGGGGACGAGGGCCGCATCGCCCGCAGCTCCTTCGCTCGCACCGTGGAAGGCCAGCCCACCTGGGAGACGGAGATGGATGCCAGCGTCGAGCCCTGGTTCGACGCCACCTACGAAGAGGTGCTTCACCTCATCAACGCCTCGGGACACACCCGCGCCTACCCCGACACCTTCTCACTGGAGGGGGACAGCGCCCTGTTGACGGCGCTGGATGCTGCCGACCACTTTCACTACGGCGACCCCACCTGCGACCGCGCCTGCAAGGCCATCGAGTACCTCTACTGGGCGACCACCACGAACATGGGCATGCAGTCCGACACCCAGCGCTGCGAGGTGATCAGCATCGAGTGGGAGACCTGTACGCCGGAGCAGCTCGCCGAGCAGGACCCGCTGATGATGGCCATCCTGGAGAGCGAGGACTACCCCTACCCGTCGATCGCTCCGGACGGCACCTACGCTCCCTGAGCTGAGCCTGCTTGATCCGCTAGTGCTGAAGGGTGCGCATGGCCTTCATGCCAGCCGCCCAGGAGCACCCGGTCGTAGGCGGCGTAGGGCTGTTCCTCGTGCTGCTTGAGCCAGCGATAGCCCATGTTTCCGGGCAAGCGCTTCAGGCCGGAAGTGTGGTTGGCGAGATGCCGGAGCTGGATCTCCTCGGGGGCCCCTCCCAGTAGTCACTCACCGGATCATCCAGGCTCAGTTCGCCCTCTCCCGCTTCGAGGGACACGGCTGTCATCACCGTGAAGACCTAGGTGATCGATCCGATCTCGTACAGGGTGTCTTCGGTTGGACCCGCCGCCCCGATGACCTCGATCTCCATCTCGGAGGGCGTGACGACGGCTGCGACCACCGTGGAGGGCATGTCTGCAGGCAAGTTGATCAGCAAGTCAGCAAACATTGTTGAGGGCCGGAGCGTACCATTCTCCCATGAGCTGTTGGACATGCGGAGAGGCGGTCAGCGGGCCCTTCTGTGGGCATTGCGGAGCATCGCAGGGTGCGGACTTCACCCTGCATGTGGACGGGTCTTCCGTTCCGCACTTCAAGGCGGGTCATCGCTGCCTGCTCCGCTTTCGCTGTGCGCACACTGTCCTGGTCCGTTCGAGTGCCTTCGACGGCATCCGCGAGGGCCCGGACATCGACTTTGTCCCCACGACCGCCGGCCAGCACGAGTTCGAGCTGCAGGTGGAGGTCGGGGACCACGCCTTCCAGGGGGAGCTCCGTGTCGTCGTCGCCACGGAGACCCAGGTGGCCCAGGCCCACATCGAGATCGGTCGCGTGGGCATCGTGGAGAACGTGACGGTGGGCAGCCAGGGAGTCCTGCTGGACGGCGGTACGTGGAAAGAGCTTCCCCTGCGGCAGGTCCACGCGTCCGATGCCGAGCGTTTCCGCATGGCCAGTGCGTCCATCACCACGCGCAAGGGGGAGTACCGGCTCGTTCGCAGCTTGGGGCAGGGGGACTTCTGCAGCCTGTACGAGGCTCGCCGGGGTGCTCAGAGGGTCTGCGTGAAGGTGGTCGACGACCCGGCGGACAACGAGCTGCTCACCGAAGAGGCCCGTGTCCTTCGCTTGCTGCACAGCACGCCCGCTCCCCAGACGAAGCACATCCCCGTCCTGCTGGACCAGTTTGCGGCAGAGGGCCGGGCGGGCCTGGTCCTTCAGCTCTGCGATGGCGTGGACCTTCGCACCATCCGAGAGCGTCACTACCCCGATGGGATCCCCCAGCGGCACGTCCTGTGGATGCTGCGACGCTGCCTCAGCGTGTTGGGGCACGCGCACCAGAAGGGTCTCCTTCACGGCAACGTGGCACCGGAGCACATCATCGTTCGACCGGCGGACCACAACGTGTGGCTGGTCGACTGGACGGCCAGCGTCCTCGCTCGGGACGAGAAGGGCTTCCGGGTGGACAACCCGCCGTGGAGTCCGCCCGAGGTCCAGGCGGGCAAGGCACCGCTGCCCAGCTCGGACATCTACTCGCTGGGGCAGGTCATGCTCTACGCCCTGGGAGACAGCGAGGTGGACGAGGCCATGCTGCGCTTCGTGAAGGGCTTTGTCCGCGCCTCGGCCCGCCAGCGCCCACAGGACGCCTGGGAGATGTACCGGAAGCTCGATCTCTTGCGAGAGCAGATCTGGGGAGAGCACGACTTCATCGAGTTCACGCTGCCATGAAGCTCTTCATCGACCACGTGGAGTGCGAGGCCCCCGAGGGCTTTGCGCAGGTGGATGCCACCTACCTCCCGCCGGGCAAGATTCTCGAGCTCGGCCCCCTACCACCAGGGGTGGAGCTGGTCGCGCTCGTCACACAGCTCCTGCGCTCGCAGCGCATCATCACCTTCGTTCATGCGGAGTGCGAGCTCGAGCTTGCTTCCACGAGTTCCGGTGTGCATGTGACCGGTACCCACACCTATTTTACCAACTGCCGCAACGACGACCCGCTGGATTTCACCATCGAGTGCGTCGACGGCACCCTTCGCATTCGGGGCAACTGAGGAGGAAGTATGGGAGGCGGCTACTACAGTCAGGACGTGGCACGACGGGCGCGCAGCACCAGCGTGGATCACTGGAACTACGACGCTCATGGTCCTTCCGCGAAGAAGGCCAAGAGCAAGCGCCGGACCGGCGTTCACCCCAAGCTCAACGTCAAGGGAAAGAAGCGAGAGTGCGTGAACCGGACACCCATCGTGGTGGCTCTGGACGTGACGCGCTCCCGAGGGGACGACACCAAGGTGGTCTACGAGAAGCTGCCGGAGTTCCTCGGGCAGATCGAGATGCGCGGCTACGTCCAGGGGGCCGCCATCAGCTTCGCCGCCATCGGGGATGTCAACAGCGACAAGGCCCCGATTCAGATCGGCCAGTTCGAAGCGGACAACCGTCTCGACGAGGTGCTGACGAAGGTCTGGATCGAAGAGGGTGGAGGGGGTACCGGCGAGGAGAGCTACGAGCTGGCGGCCTGGTACTACGCCACGCAGACCCAGCTCCATTGCCTCGAAGAAGGCCGCAAAGGCTACTTCTTCTTCGTCGGAGACGAGTGCTTCTACCCCCAGGTGTCCAAGGCCGAGGTGAAGAAGTGGCTGGGCCGGGACATCCCCGAGGCGCTGCCGGCAGAGGAGGCCTTTCGGCTGCTCCAGGAGCGCTTCCATGTCTTCTTCATCCTGCCGCGGCAGGGGGCTGAAGAGCGCCGCCGCAACGTCGATGCCGAGATCCAGCAGCGGGTGAAGTCTGCCGGCGGGCGCTACGAGGGCGTGGACATCCGCGCGAGTTTGATCTGGAACAACCGGAACGACCTCGACCTGCACGTCAAGACCCCCACCGGCGAGCACATCTACTTCAACCACAAGCGCAGCAAGTGCGGTGGATGGTTGGACGTGGACATGAACGTCAGCGGTGAGACCACCAAGCCCGTCGAGAACGTGCAGTGGGCGAAGGGCACGGCACCCGTTGGTGAGTACGAGGTCTTCGTCCGCAACTTCCGGTGCCACCAGAAAGGAGGCCCGACCACCTTTCGGCTCGAGCTGGAGGTCGATGGGGACATCCAGCACCTGGAGGGCAGCATCTCCCCGAAGGGCGAGACCGGGCCCAAGTCGGACGTGGCCTGCTTCACCTTCACCTACGACCCCGCGGTCAGCGAGACGCGGCAGGCGCTCTACGACAAGTACAGCGAGGAGACTGTGCGCGCCTGCTGGGAGGAGGTCCTGCCTCCGGAACACGTGCTGGTCATCGAGGACAGCTCCGCGATCCTGGACGTCATGCTGGGAGCCCTGGCCTTGATGGAAGGTGTGGCTGACCTGGACGGCTACCTGTCCGATCTGCGTACTCGAAAGCACAGCGCGGCCCGTCAGGACGAGGCCATGCGCGCCCTGGGCGCCCTGGGCGGCAAGGCTGCTGCGGTGGGGAGCAGCGCCGTGGGCCTGCCGACGGGTTCCGGTCGAAAGCGAGGGAGCAAGCGCCTGCGCTGAGTCTCCTCGAGGCTCAGGGGGCTTTGCTGAAGCCCATTGTCTTCTTCATTCGGGACCAGAGACCTTCCTGGGGACGCTCCGTCTCTTCGGTGGGTTCCAGGCCCACGAGGATCTCGGGGCCATCGGGTGCCACCCCATCGCACAGCGCATGGGCCGCGTGGTAGCCCTCAGGGAGCGTCTCCGCGCCAAGCTCGGCGGCGGCCTCGACCAGCTTCACCACCAGGCCGGGCTCACACATCTCCATGGGCTCGATCTCCTCGCCCAGCTGGCCGAGGAAGTCCTCGAACTCGCCGGGGCGCCAGTCAGCCCGAAGCTCGGCCTTGATGATTCCGCGTTCCTCGAGGTCCAGCTCGAAGAGGGCGGACGCCAGGCGCCCCTGCTCGTGGTAGCGCGTCAGGATGGCGTACACGTGGGCCCCCCGCTCGTGCCAGCTGGCGCCGACGAAGCAGCTGCTGATGGGCCATCTCCCCATCTCGGCCCGGCTGGCACCCTGCATGCGCTTTTGCTTCTGCCGGCGAGTCTGGGCGCGATCCCGTCGGACCCTGGACTTGCCCTTCTTCTTCGCAGCTTTCTTCTTCTGCCGCGCGTCGCGTGCGTTCGCCATTGGCGTTTTCTAACGCCTGAGGTGTCAAAGGAGGGAAGACACCACGGAGAAAGTCATGGTCGATTGGAGCCTTGCCGAAGCTCGCCTCCAACCTCGCGACATGAGTGCGCACAGCAATTCGGGGCGCTTGGGTTGCCCCTGCTGCCGCCAGCGCTATCGTTTTGGAGCGCTGTGTCCCTCCTGCGATGTGGCACTGGTCGAGCCCGAACTCATGGACGTGGTCGATCCGGTGCGGGCCCCGGAGCGGCCGCCGTGGCTGCTCGCGAGCTGGTCTGTCTTCCGCATCATGGCGCCAGCCGGCCTGGCGGCGCTGGGGCTCATGTCGTGGCTGGTCAACCACGGCATCCTCTCGCTGCCGGCGCCCTGAGCTTCAGTCCTGCGGAGAGCGCCACATGCGTAGACCCTCGGTGTTGCAGGCCGTTCGCTCGCTGGGGTTCATCGAGTCCGCGCCCACCACTGCCCGCGACACGAAGGCCTCGGCATCCGGTGACTTCTCCTGGCTCAGGTCGGTGGCGTAGAAGCGGGCACGGATCGGGATCGCGGTGCCCTCGTGGTCGATGGGGGTCGTTCGGATGAAGTACTCGATCCTCTCCGCACAACTGCGAGCACCCTTGAGCGGTGTCTCGGGCAGGATGACGAGCAGCTTGTCCTTGTCGATCTGGCCCACGGAATCCATGCTGCGCACGACGCGCTCCAGAAGCTCGCCCGCCCCGGCCATCTGTTCGGCAGCGCTCAACGGGGAGGGTGTCTCCTCGATCTTCACGGCGAGGATGCTCAGCTTGCGCTTGTAGCGGTTGGCGCGATCCACCTCGACCGTGACCTGGCGGAGGGTCTCCGGTGGGGACATCAGATCGGAGCGGTCGAGTGTTGCGAGCTCGAGCGCCTGGGAGACCTTGTCGAGTTCGTTCTGGAGCGTTTCGATCCTCTCGTCTCGATCCCGGATGGCTCCGAGCGCCTCGCCGAAGGCTCCCATCAGCTCGTCGGGTGTTCGGGGCGGCAGCTCGAAGGGAATCGTGCTCAGGCGGAGGATGTCACTCAGCTCGAGGATCGGGCGGCGTGCAGCGTCGCGATCCTCGCGCTCTCCTGCGCAGGCCCGGTCCAGGAGATCCTGCGTGAAGAGCTGCTCTTTAGGATCGACCGGATCTACCAGGCACTCCCGCAGCTTGGCGGGAATGGCGTTCTGCTCGGTGAAGAGTTCGGCCCGCTCACGGCCGCTCAGCCCGAAGATCTCCGTCTCGAACTGTTCCCGGAAGGGGGGGCGCGCGGTGTCCAGAATGCGCTGGATGGGGGCAGAGACCGGCTTTTCGCAGCGCAAGAGCAGGCTTCCGAAGCGCGCGCCGAGGCCGAGGGACACGGCTCGGTAGGGGTCGAATCGCCACGCTCCGGCGAGGGACAATCCGTAGCCCCCCAGGGTGACGGCATCGCTGCAGTGACGCTCCTCCGTCAGGGCGTTCATGATGAGGTACCACAGGGCGGCGTGCTCGAGGCGGTCGGATCCGAGCAGCACCGCCGCCTGGTCCATGCTGGCCGTTTCGCGTTCGAGACCCAGGTAGCCGTTTGCGACCAGGCCCATCAGCAACTGGCCCAGCTCGGGCTCCTCGTCGGGGAGCCGCTGCAGGGTCCTCTCGTCCCATGAGCTCTCGAGGAACTCCTGGACGACGGGGGTTGCTGCGGGAGGGATGAGGGTAAGGGCCATAGGTCCAAGTGAAGCTTCGCCCGAATCATAGCCTCCGGGCGTCTGGGCTCACATGCTCTTGATCGTCCCCACGTAGAAGCTGTCCAGCAGGACCATGTTCCGGGTCTCGATCAGCTTGCGCTTCATCTTCAGTGAGGGGGTCAGTTCGCCTTCTTCTACGCTCCACTCGCGATCCAGGATCGCGAAGCGCTTGATCGTGGAGTAGCTCGGTTGCTCGCCGTTCAGCGTGGTCACCGCCTTCTGCACCATGGCGATGATGGCCTTCTCCTTGGAGAGGTCAGCGATGCTGCGACCGCCGAGCTCGTTGTCCTCGGCCCAGCGGGGAATGGACTCGGCGTCCAAGGTGAGCAGAGCGGTGCAGAAGTTGCGTCGGTTGCCGTGCACCAGAACCTGTGAGAGGTAGGGACAGAGGGCTTTCAGCCGGCTCTCGAGCGCCTGGGGAGCGACGTACTTTCCACCGCTGGTCTTGATCAGGTCCTTCTTTCGATCGGTGATCTTGAGGAAGCCGTCCTCATCCAGTTCACCGATGTCTCCCGTAGCGAGCCAGCCGTCCAGGAGGGTCTCGTCGTTGACTTCCTTCAGGCCGCGGTAGCCACGCATCACGCCTCGGCTCTTGAGCAGGATCTCCCCGTCCTCGGCGATCTTGATCTCGGTACCGGGGAGGGGGCGGCCCACCGTGCCGAACTTGAAGTGTTCGGGGGTGTTCACGACGCTGGCGGCCGAGGACTCCGTCAGGCCGTAGCCTTCGCAGATCAGGATGCCGGCGGCGTGGAAGAACTCCGCCATGTCTCTGGAGAGCGGTGCCGAGCCGGAGATGAAGTAGTTGATGCGACCACCGAAGAGGGCCCGCAGCTTGCCGAAGACCAGCCTGTCGGCGATGCGGCGCTTCAGCTCCAGCCAGGGACCCGGCTCGCCTCCTCTCTGCTGGAGAGTGCTGACCTCACGACCCACCGCGAGGGCCCAGGTGAAGATGCGCAGTTTCATGCCCCCCGATTCCTGGGCACCGGTCACGATCTTGTTGTAGACCTTCTCGAAGATCCGCGGGGCCGCCGCCATGAAGGTGGGCCTGACGATGGCGAGGTTCTCGACGATCTTGGGGATGCGGCCGTCGATGGCGGTGGGCAGTCCCATGTAGATGACGGCACACTCGAGGACCTTGCCGAAGCTGTGCGACATGGGCAACCAGAGGAACTGGCGCTCCTCCTCGGGGTCGAACAAGGCCAGGGACTCCAGGCCCTCTCCGGTGTAGATCCAGCAGTCGTGGAGCAGCTCCACGCCCTTGGGCCGCCCCGTGGTGCCCGAGGTGTAGATCAGGGTGGCCAGGTGGTGCTTCTCGATGCTGGCGATGCGCTGCTCGAAGGCCTCGGGATGGTCCTGGTTGTACTGCCGGCCCATGTCCTCCAGGGCCTGCAGGGTGATGACCCAGCCGTCATCGCTGGTGCTTCCATCGATGACGATGACCTTGAAGACCGTCCCCAGATGTTCCCGCACCTCCGAGAGCTTTTCGACCTGCTCGTCGTCCTCGGCGATGACCACGCGCGTGCCGGAGTCCGTGATGATGAACTCGCACTCGAAGGGGGTGCTCGAGGGGTAGATCGTCGTGGTCGCTGCCCCGGCGCAGAGGACCGCGATGTCGGCCAGAATCCACTCGACCCGGGTGGTGGACAGGATGGCGACGCGCTCTTCGAGGTCGATACCCAGGTACAACAGGCCCGCAGCGATGGCGCGGACGCGCTTGTCGACGTCCTTCCACTTGAGGGTCTGCCACTCCTCGGAGGGGAGCTCCGGGTAGTAGAAGGCATCCCGGTCGGGCGTCTCCCGAACTCGGGAGAGGTACATCTCTCCGACACTCTTGAAGGAGGTGGTCTGGTTCTGCTCTTCCATGGGGCGGGGATATCCCGCTTGTAGGAAATTCCCTACGACGTGAAGGGGATTCCGGCCTTCCAAGGGGCGATCAGCCTGGCACGGGGCTTGCTGTGTACCTAGGTATGGTCCCTACACTTCTCTTGTTCTTTGCCTGTGTCGACTACGACATCTATGACCCGCAGGACGCTTCAGAGGGCGGGAATGCCCATCCCCCCGGCTGGGTGGACAGCGCAGAACCGGATGAGCCGGAGACACCGGGCGACACCGAGGACACCGGCCCCGAGGACGGGCCGGGTGACCCCCCCGATACGGAAACCGACGAGCCCGATCTCCCCTGGGACTATCTCAACCCACCGAAGGGCAAGCCGCCGGACAAGACGCGACAGGGCTGCGCAGACGGCGTCACGGCGAGCTTCAGCCCGAGTGAGATCTACGTCCTGAGCTGGGACCCCATCACCGCCAGCGGCACCCTCCATGCCCCCGAGCAGGGCTGGTACCACGTGTTCAATCAGTACGTGTCGGAGAGCGGAGCAACCCAGCGCAACGAGAGCGCCTTCTTCCGCGTCACCAACGTCACGCACCCCACAGGCGAGCCCCGGTGGGGCAACTGCGGCGACGACTGGGTGTTGCCGGACCAGGACAACAACGGCACCACCGCGCTGTACTACTACATCGGCACCTTCTGGCTGGATGCGGGCGACAACGCGCTGACCATGCACCACTACTGCCCCGAGTACCGCTCCGGGACCTGCACGTGGATGCACGACGCCAAGGACTCCAGCAAGACCTGTGACAGCGACAACGCGAACAGCGTGCACTTCAACGGCAGCGGCCTGTGCGTGACCCCCGCGAACTGAGCGCGCCGACGGACGTGACAGCACTGTGACGGCGACCCGTGGAGGAAGTCGTACAGCCTGTCCCCATGCTTTTCCTCCTCCTCGGCTGCTCCGACTACAACCTCTTCGACCGCCTCGATGGTGTCCTCGGAGGGAGTCCGTCCGAACCGGTGGAGGAAACCGATCCGGAGGAGGAGTTCCAGGACTGCGATGCGATCGAGCTGGCTCCAGCCGGCGAGGTTCCGCTGGACTGCAGTCTGCCCTTCGATGCCCCCGAGCGGCCGTGGGAGTGGGCCGAGGAGTGGGCCTGGGAGGGCACGACCACGAACCCGGATGAGCACACCATCTGGACCACCCCCGCGGTCGGGGATCTGGACGACGATGGCATTCCCGAGATCGTCTTCAACACCTGCGACATGCGGATGCCCAACGGCGGCTGGCCAACCTGCTACCCCTACACGGAGTGGGAGGACGGCACGGTCGTGATCAACTACGTCGGCACCCTGGTGGTGCTGGACGGGCAGACCGGTGCCACGAAGATGGAGTGGTATGGCGTGGACGTCATGGCCCAGGTGACCCTGGCGGACATCGACGCGGACGGAACGCCGGAGATCCTCACCCTGGACTCGGAGGGATTCCTCGTCGCCTTCCATCCGGACGGGACGCAGACCTGGCGCAGCCCCTCCCGCGCGAGCACCACGCCCTGGATGAGCTGTGTGGGAGCCGCCGACCTGGATGCCGATGGGATGCCGGAGCTGCTGGTGGACAGCGCGATCTGGGACGTTCCGAGCGGAGAGTGGGAGGTCGCCTTCCCGGATCTGCCAAACCACCCTCGAAGCTGCACCGTCGGTGATCTGGACCTGGACGGGGAACAGGAATGGATACTTGGTAACTACGTTGTCAACCACCGCGGCGAGGTCGAGTGGAGCCTGGGTTGGGAAGACTTCGGAGAAGGCTCCATGATGGAGTGGACGCTGCCGGTTCAGGCCGACGCCGATCCCGAGCCCGAGGTCTTCGGCAGTGGCCACGGTGGCTTCTGGCTCTTCGACCATGACGGGAGCACCCTGGGCATGCTCTCCATCCTGGACGACTCCGACAGCGGAGCGCCCTGTGCGGGGGACTTTGACGGAGACGGCCAGATCGAGGTGGCTGCTCCTGCCCGCACGGAGCTGATGCTCTTCGAGGTGACGGACTTTGGGGTGTCCTGGTCCATTCCCATCGACGACGAGAGCGGTGCGAGTGGCTGTTCAGGCTTCGACTTTGATGGGGACGGCGCGCTGGAGATTCTCTTTGGAGACCACGACACCTGGCGCGTGATCGACGGACGTGACGGAAGCGTGCGCATCGAGGACGACGGGCGTGCTTCGGGCACCGGGCTGGAGACGCCGGTGGTGGCGGACGTCGACGGCGATGGGGCCGCTGAGGTGGTCCTGGTGAACGCCAACTACGGGGACTTCTTCGAAGGATGGAAGGGGCTTCGGGTCCTCGGAAACGTGGACGACATGTGGCCTCCCGCGGGTCCGACCTGGTCCTCCAACGACTTTTCGGTGACCAACGCTCGGGACGATCTGAGCGTTCCGAGCCAGCCGGACCACAGCTGGGATCTGGGGGTCTACCGGGCACGGCCTGCTGCGGACCCCGTCGGCGACCTGCACCTGGAGCTCACCGACGTGTGCCTGGAGTCCTGCGACGCCAACGCTGAACTGAGCCTCTCGGTCCAGGTCAGCAACGAGGGTCTGAAGAGCGTCGACCGGGCCATCGTGAGCCTGTACCGGATCGAGGGTGAGCAGGAGATCCTGCTTCGCACCGCGGAATTCGATCACGTGCCCTCGGGGCAGGCGCTGGAGGGGGTGCTCTTCGATGGCCTGCGCCTCTTCCATGTCGGGGACGGGCTGGTGCTCCGGGTGGAGTCCACCGACGCAGAGTGCGAACTTTTCGACCAGCAGGTGGTCTGGAATAATCCCTGCCAGTAAGGTCGCAGGGCACGGAGGCCGCTCCCACGATGCTTTGGATGACCCTGGCCCTGGCGGGCGACAACGAGGACTGGTCAGACTCGATCATCGACCAGATCGAGGACTACATCGATGAGGTCGATGACATAGCGGAGGGGGCACGGGAGGCACAGGACCACCAGGCTCTGAGTTGCATCGCTCTGCAGGCGGGAAGCCTGGAGAGTTCACTGATGCGCGCTGAGCAGGCCGCTGAGCGTCTGGAGACCGCCGAGCACGACGAGAACGCCTACGCCGTGAACACCGAGATCATGGTGATGCAGGCCGAGTACGAACGGGCGCGCGACGCCTGGGGATCGGTGCACCTGTGTGGAGGGCAGTACGCCCCATCCGGCGGGAACAGCATGAACTTGTCGGGCGTTCTGCCGGCACCGCAGCTGCTGTTGGGCGGAGGCTGGAGCACTGATCCGCTGGTGTCAGACGGTGCGTCGGGCAGCGTCATGCTCGCTTCGCTGAGCCTCTACGAGAGCGTCGATCGCTCGCGCGTCGAGGGCAAGGTGGATGGCCGCGTCAGCGCCGAGCGCTGGCCTCAGCAGGCTGAGCGCGACCACTGGGCCGCCGTGGATGGGGGACTGGAGCTGCGCTATTTCCCGCCGGAGGGGCGCCTCCACCTGGTGATGGAGGAGGATCTTGTTCGCCACCCGACCACGACGGGCACCTGGGTTCCGGGTGTGACCGGTCTGGTGCAGCACAGAGGCATGGTGGGGCTGGAAGCGGGCCGCCACGACTACCGTCGCGCGGTCGCGGCCTTCACACACCGCTACGATCGGGCGTTGCTGGCCGACGGAGAGGACCGTCGCGTACAGGCCTGGGGTGGCCAGGGCGAGCTGCGCATGCCCACAGGCATCTTCGCCCCCGGAGCCCTGGGCCGCATTGAGCGCCTGGATCACCGGGGCGTTGGTGGCACCGCTCTGACGGGGATGCTGACACTTCGGATGGCGCACTTCGCGAGCTACGCCCTGCTGGAGGGAGGAGGCGGCTTCGCGCGCTACCAATACGAAGATCTCTTCCAGCCGATCTTGGGCTGGCAGGCCTATGGGCAGCTGAGCATCACGGGCAATGGGAGTGGATTTGGATTCGGGGTGGGCTGGCACCGGAAGCTGGTGGATGACTGGCGTGGCCAGGGCGTGGTGGAGCGGGGGTGGGGTGGCTACCTCGGCGCCCCTCTGCCCGGTCCCTTTGGACTCTGGGTCAGCGCCAAGCGAATGAGCTCCACGATGGATGATGCCCCCGTGGTCCTGGTCGAGGTCGAGAGCGCCCTGTCCCTCTCGCGCGACGGGCCTGTCGCGCTCGAGCTGCGCGGTCACCACCGGAGCCTCTCCGGGGGCTACGAAGGACGTGACACCGGAGGAACCCTGGTCCTGATCCTCGGCGAATGATCCTCTTTGAGGACGAGGACTTCCTGGTCGTCGACAAGCCGCCGCTCAGCCTGGTCGTGCCGGGCCGGCGCGGCGATCGACGGGTTCTGAAGCAGGAGCTGGAGGCCGCGCACGGACGCCTCTGGGTGGTGCACCGCCTGGACTGGGGCGTTGGAGGCGTCTTGTTGTTCGCCCGCAACGCAGCTGCGCATCGGAGAGCCAGCATGGCCTTCGAGCGCCGCGAGGTGGACAAGTGCTACGTGGCGCTGACGAGTGGAACGGCGCCCCTGGGCGAGCAGCGCTGGGACTCTCCCTTGAAGCGGGGAAAGAAGCGGTCCTACGTGCACGAGGGCGGAAAGCCGGCCTTGACGACTGCGACCGGGGTCCAGGAGGGCAGCTTCGTGCGGTGGACCCTGAAGCCGTTCACCGGGCGCAACCACCAGCTTCGCGTCCACCTGATGACCGCGGGCTTTCGCGTTCTCGGCGATGCCCTCTACGGAAGCGAGGAGCCGTGGGCGGAGCCGGGCATCGCGCTGTGGTCGCAGTCCCTGGAAGGCCCGGGGCTGCCCTCGGTCACAAGGCCCTGAGGCTGCGGCCGGCCTGCTGGATGGCACGAAGCGAGGCCTGCGAGACGCCCGCCAGCGACGAGAAACCGTGAATGAGGGAGCCCTCGAACTGCACCGTGACGGGGACCCCCGCCGCCTTCAGCTTGTCGATGTATGCCCGGCCTTCGTCGAGGAGGATGTCAAAGCCGGCGAGGAGCACGTAGGCGGGGGGTTGGTCCCAGAGGTCCTCCCGGAACAGCGGGCTGACCCGCTCGTCCCGTCGGTCGATACCTTCGGGGAGGTAGTGGTCCTTGAACCAGGCCGACATGGCCGAGCTCAGCAGGAAGCCGTCCGCGTAGGTGCTGCGGCTGGGCCAGTCCCCGTGGCGGTCCGTCGCCGGGTAGATGAGCAGTTGCCCGTCAGGTGGCTTCTCGGACTGCTGGCAGATCACCGCGGCCAGGTTGGCTCCGGCGCTGTCGCCGCCCACGAGGCGGCGCTCAAAGGGCTGCTCCCCAAACCACCTCCAGGCTGCGAGGGCGTCCTCCACCGCGGCGGGGAAGGGGTGCTCGGGAGCCAGCCGGTAGTCCACCGCGATCACCTCGCAGTCCCCCTCCTTCGCCAGGGTGCGGCACAGGTGGTCATGGCTCTCCAGATCTCCGATGACGAAGCCTCCTCCATGGAAATAGAGCAGGGCACGGCCCGACGGGGTGGAGGAGGGTCGGTAGCGCCGCATCGGCAGCCCTGCAGCGTTGAGATCCTCGACGGCGAACAGCTCCACGGGCGGCTTGGGTAGGAGCTTCCTTCGCTTCGTGGCCTGGGAGCGGGCCTCGACGGGAGGGTAGTCCTCGAGAGGACGGTTCCGGTTCGCCAGGAAGAGCAGTGCCCGCAGATCCTGGTCCAGCTCTCGCCCGTCGATCTCGATGGACGGCAGCACCCACCGGAGCAGCCTGTGCAGCCACTTCACAGCAGCTTGTCCACGATGCTCAGGTAGAAGGGGACGGGATCGCGGCCTTCGACGAGCAGGCGCGCCAGCTTCACATAGGAAGCGCGGTCTTCGTCCGAGGCCGCCTCGGGTGGGGGCGCGGCCCGGTCCCAGAGGCGCAGGTCCATGCTGTAGAGACGGTTGCCCGAGGCTTCGGCAAGGGAACTCCAGAAGTCCTGCTCCAGACTCTCGGAGGGAGCATCCCTGGCGATGCGAGCCAGCTCGGCACGCGCTTCCGCACTGGCGCGCGTGGAGGCGAGCGCAAGGGGAGCGATGCCCCACAACAGGGTCTGCTCTTCGAGCTCTCGATCCCAGCTGCCGATGCCGAGCTGCATGCTCAACACCGCCACCCGGCTGTCGGCCTTGGAGGGGTCCAGAACCCGCGTCGCTCCGCCCTGGTGGTTTCGCACGAGGCCGAGCTCCGCCAGCCGGTGCACCGCCTGGCGCGCCACGATGCGGCTGCAGTGGCACTGTTCGGCGATCTCGCGCTCGGGTGGAAGGGGGGCCCCAGGTGCCCAGGTGCCATCCAGAATCCTGCGAGCGAGCTGGTCGAACACCAGGTCGGCGGTGGACTTCTTGCGGGTGCTCCGAAGGCTCACGGCTGGACTCTACTCCCAGGCGCCGAACCCTATCATGGTAACTAGGTTACGTCTGCTGTTCTGCACAGGTTGGTGCCTCTCTGACCTATGGTTTGTGCAATTTTGCGTTGCAGCCAACGGACTCGCGAGTCATCCTGGCTCCCAGGACCCCCCGGAGGAACCCCCATGCTTGCAACGCTCTTGCTGATCTCCAACGCGGACGCCTTCTGCGGCACCTACGTGGGGGGTGCTGGTACCGAGCAGTACGCCGCGGTGAGCACGGTTGCCATGTGGCGCAACGGCACCCGTACGGTGCTCAGCGTGGCCAACGACGTTCGTGGGGACACCTCGAACTTCGTCATGGTGATTCCCGTTCCCCAGGTCATCCCTCAGGAAGACGTGCACGTCCTGGATCCGGAGGTCTTCGATCATCTGGCTGCCTACAGCGAGCCTCGCCTGGTGGAGTACATCTGCGAGGACTTCGAGCAGCACGACACCGGGTGGGACCTGGCCTCCGCCGACGGGGACACGGCCTCTGTTGCGGACACCGGAGAGGTCGATGTCGAAGCCCAGTACATCGTGGGTGAGTACGAGATCGTGGTCCTGTCCTCGGAAGACAGTCAGGCCCTGGTGACCTGGCTGGTCAACCATGAGTACGAGGTCTCCAACGACAGCGCAGACATGCTGCAGGAGTACATCGACGGCGGGTCACTGTTCTTTGCGGCCAAGATCTCGGAAGACGCCGGAATCCAGGACGGGGATGTGCTCAGTCCCCTGCAGTTCGCCTACGACAGCGACGTGTTCAGCCTTCCCATTCGGATCGGCACCTTGAACAGCCCCGGCGAGCAGGACCTGATCGTCTACACGATGTCCTACTTCAACGACGGCTACGTCGGCATCGCCAACTACCCGGACGTGACGGAGGAGATCAACGACGAGTGCATGTGGGAGAGCCACGGCGAGTCCTTCGGCCAGTACTACGCCAAGCAGTTCGACGAGGCCTACGCCTCCGCTGGTGAGGGGGCCTGGGTGCGTGAGTACAGCTGGGGCGGGAGCGGCTGCGATCCCTGCACGGGCAGCCCGCCGGACTACGAGGACATGGTGACTCTGGGCATGCCGACCGACGCGCGCACGGTGCAGGATCTCTACTTCACCCGTCTGCACATGCGCTACACGACGGAGCAGGCCCACAGTGACCTGAGCCTCTACCAGTCGGGCATCGACGAGCCCTCGCAGATGCGCTTCATTCAGTACGAGACCTACCTCGAGGACCAGTTCGAACACTGCGAGCTCGGCATGATCGAGAACCCGGGCAGCTGCGATGACGAGAGCGGTGGCTTCTTCGATCGGGAGGGCGGGCTCTTTGGTGAGGCGCAGTGTGGATGCAGCAGCAACGCGCCCCTCGGTGCGGCCTGGCTGCTGGCTGGCATCGGCGGGCTGGCGCTCCGACGTCGCCGCCGCTGAGGGCGGAGGGGAGCAGGGGTGGTGAAGGCGGCTGCAGTACGCTGTCGCCATGAGCCAGGCCCTGCTTCGTGAGCTCGGTCCCGCCGACTTTCTGACCCTCGGCAATGCGGGCTGCGGCACCGCGAGCATCTTCTGTGTGCTGCACGCCCTGGACATGGAGCGGCCGGACCTGATCATCTGGGCGATGGGCCTCATTCCCATCGCTTTTGTGCTGGATGCACTCGACGGCATGGTGGCGCGGAAGAGCCGATCGAGCCCCTACGGTGGTGACCTGGACAGCCTGGCGGACACCATCTCCTTCGGGGTTGCTCCGGCGGTGCTCGGCTTCGGGCTGGGGCTTCGAGGCGGCTGGGATGCGCTGCTGCTCACAGCCTATGTGTGCTGTGGCATCGGGCGGCTGGCGCGCTTCAACGTCACCGCGGACGCGATGATCGCCGCCCGCGAGGACACGAGCGGCAAGGTGAGCCACTTCGAGGGTGTGCCCATCACGGTTGGACTTCTGGTGGTGGGCGTGCTGGCCGTGGTGTTCTTCACCGAGCACGAACCGGTCATGCTCGAGCTTGGCTGGCAGCTGCATCCGCTGGTGGCGATGTATGCCATTGCGGGCGCACTGATGATCAGCCGGGTTCAGATCCCGAAGCCCTGAGACCCGCGCGTATCAGTCGCTGTCGCAGATGAAGGGCACCGTCGCCGGGTAGACGATGCCGGTGCTCACGCACATCTCCGTCGGGAAGCCGATCTCCTCCCCGGTGTCGTTGTCGAAGACGCAGGTCGTGGTGAAGGACTCTCCCGCCTGGACCCGTAGGTCGTCGATCTCGTAGCGCTCGATGGGCGGCAGGTCCCGGAACTGCGGGTCCCACTCCGCGATCTCGTACAAGCGCTCGGTGCTGCCGTCGGCCTTGTTGTAGTCGATGCTGAAGGACAGACCCCACTCGTGCATGTGCCCGAGCAGGTACAGGAAGCCGTGGTCCTGCTCGAAGCTGCAGTCGACCGTGACCGTGGAGACGCCCTCCGGCAGGACGAAGTCGGTGTCGGTGTGCACGATCGGAGCCGCGAAGGTCTCCACCTCGTCCGCAGGCCGGGTCCACAGTTCGATGCGGTCGTTCACCAGGATGGCTTCGTCGGCGTAGTTGATGTAGTGGGACTGGACCAGGAGCCGCTCCCCGCCCTTGAGCTTGTTGGCCATGCCCTCGGGGAGGTCCAGGCGCGCCTCGCCCAGCTCGTTGATGTCCGAGGGAAGCACGAAGGGCTCCATCTCGGTCATGTCCAGGCTGTCGTTGCGGGTGCAGTCGACCACCGTGCCGTCGGGGTAGTCGTCCTCGTCCGCGTTGGTCCGCATGACGATGACGTGGTGACCGTAGGAGGGGTTCTGCCGGAACAAGCCCTCGTAGACGCCCACCGCCTCGTCCTCGTAGGTGGTGAACCAACAGCTCTGCTGATCGGTGAACGGTGGAATTCGGATCGCGGGGGGCTCGTAGACCAGGGTCGCGTCCGTGCTTCCGTAGTCCACGGTCAGGTCCAGGGCGTCGGAGGCCTTGTCGCCTGCGGGGGCGCAGGAGAAGAGGAGGGCGATCAGCATGGGGTGTCCAGTGGGCTCAGGGGTTCAGTAGACCGAAGAAGACCTGGACCTCGGTGCGCTGGCCACTCAGCACGTCGAAGTCGTTGTCTCCTGGCAGGGTGACCGGATCCTTGGAGTCGGGCTCTCGGTCGTCCTCTGTCGAGTTGGCGTCCGAGTCCAGGAAGCCGAGGACCACACCTCGATGGCGGGGAGCTCGGAGCTCTCGAACAGGATCTCGGTCGGGCCGTTCTGCAGGTCCAGGTTCACCTCGAAGTCGTCGAGATCCTCCGCACCGGCGACGGGGCCAAAGCCCATCACCTCATCGCCTCGCCAGAAGGTGCCGTAGAAGGTGCCGACAGCGGGCTCTTGCATCATGGCCAGGTAGTCGTCGTCGATCCCGAAGGACAGCGCCAGCGTGCCGGGAGCAGGCGGGGTCGTGTCCTCAGCGGAGTCCAGTGGTGCTCGGAGGCACCCGAGAACGAGCAGCAGCATGATGGGCTCAGCGTCGCCGGAAGAGGAGGAGTCCAGCGAGCAGGCCGATCAGACCGACGCCGGTGGCGGGTTCGGTGGACGCGCAGCCACAGCCGCCGCCGCCCTTGTACATGCCCGCAGCCGGGCTGCCGGTGTCATCCGGCATGCCGACCAGGCCGGTGTCCTCTTCGTCGGGCTTGCCGAAGTCATCGGAGCCGTCGTTGGGGTCGGTGCCGTTCTCGACCTCTCTCCCGTCGGTCACGCCACCGTCATCGGTGTCGGGGTTGTTGGGATCGGTGTCGTACTGCTCGACCTCCTCGCCGTCGGTCAGCCCGTCGTTGTCGCTGTCTTCGTCCAGGGGGTCGGTGTCGTACTCGTTGACCTCCTCGCCGTCGCTCAGGTCGTCGTCGTCGCTGTCTTCGTCCAGGGGATCGGTGCCGGTCTCCAGCACCTCTTCGCCGTCGCTCAGACCGTCGTCGTCGGTGTCGGGATCGTAGGGGTCGGTTCCGTGCTCGTTGATCTCGGCGAAGTCGGTGAGGCCGTCACCGTCACTGTCGGCCAGGTCATCGCTGGGATCGAGTGGGTCGGTGCCGTCGGTGTTCACCTCATCGCCGTCCGAGCGGCCACCGTCGTCGGTGTCGGCGTCGTTGGGGTCGGTGTCGTACTCGTGCACCTCTTCGCCGTCGTTGAGACCGTCGTCGTCGCTGTCGGGGTCGTTGGGATCGGTCTCCCAGGTGTCGACCTCCTCCGCGTCGCTCAGCCCGTCGTCGTCGGTGTCGGGGTCGTTGGGGTCGGTGCCGGTGTCATCGACCTCCTCTCCATCGCTGAGGCCGTCGTTGTCTGAGTCCGCGTCGTTGGGGTCGGTGCCGTACTGGTCCACCTCCTCGAAGTCGCTCAGCCCGTCGCCGTCGCTGTCTTCATCCAGGGGGTCGGTGCCGGTCTCCAGCACTTCTTCGCCGTCGCTCAGGCCGTCCCCGTCGGAGTCCGGATCATTGGGGTCGGTACCGAAGAGCTCTTCCTCCTTGTCCGTGAGGCCGTCTCCATCGGTGTCGGTCTCGTCGGTCACGTCGTCGCTGGGATCGTTGGGGTCTGTCCCATCGACGTCGACTTCGACGCCGTCGCCGACACCGCCGTTGTCCGTGTCTTCGTCTTTCGGATCGGTGTTGGTCTCGTTGACCTCGGTGCCGTCGCTGAGGCCGTCGTCGTCGGTGTCGTCGTCGTTGGGATCGGTGTCGGTGTCCAGCACCTCGGTGCCGTCGTCCAGGCCGTCGTCGTCGGTGTCCGGGTCGTTGGGGTCGGTTCCGTAGGTGTCGGTCTCTTCCGAGTCGCTCAGGCCGTCGTCGTCGGAGTCCTCGTCGTTGGGATCGGTCCCCCAGGTGTCGACCTCCTCCGCGTCGGTGAGGCCGTCGTTGTCGGAGTCCTCGTCGTTGGGATCGGTGTTGGTCTCGTTGACCTCTTCGCCGTCGCCCAGGCCGTCATCGTCGGTGTCGTCGTCGTTGGGGTCGGTTCCGTAGGTGTTGACCTCCTCGCCGTCACTGAGCCCATCACCGTCGGTGTCGGGGTCGTTCGGATCGGTGCCCAGACCCTCCTCTTCCTGGTCTGTCAGGCCGTCTCCATCGGTGTCGGTGCCGTCCACCACGTCGTCGCTCGGGTCCAGCGGATCGGTGCCGTTCTCCACCTCGGTGCCGTCGGGCACGCCTCCGCCGTCCGTGTCCGCCTTGTTTGGATCGGTCCCGGTGTCGTTGACTTCCGTGCCGTCGTCGAGGCCGTCGTTGTCGGAGTCCTCGTCGTTGGGATCGGTCTCCCAGGTCAGCACCTCTTCGCCGTCACCCAGGCCGTCGTCGTCGGAGTCCACGTCGTTGGGGTCGGTTCCGTAGGTGTCGACCTCGGCCGCGTCGTCGAGGCCGTCTCCGTCGCTGTCCTCGTCCAGTGGATCGGTGTTGGTGTCGTTGACTTCCGTACCGTCGTCGAGGCCGTCGTTGTCGGTATCGGAGTCGTTGGGGTCGGTTCCGTAGGTGATCACCTCGTCGGCGTCGCTCAGGCCGTCTCCGTCGCTGTCTTCCCGGAGCGGGTCTGTACCGGCGGCGATCTCGTCGCAGTCGTCGAGGCCGTCTCCGTCGGTGTCCGCGACGTTCGGGTCCGAACCGTAGATGCGGACCTCTTCGTAGTCGGTGCAGCCGTCATCGTCGCTGTCGGTGTCGTTGGGATCGGTGCTGGTCTCGATCACCTCCTCGTAGTCGGTGAGACCTTCCCCGTCGGTGTCCGGGTTCAGCGGGTCGGTTCCGTAGGTGTTGACCTCCTCGCCGTCCAGCAGTCCCTCCCCGTCGGTGTCCTCGTCCAGGGGGTCGGTTCCGTAGGTGTTGACCTCCTCACCATCCAGCAGGCCGTCTCCGTCGGTGTCGTCGTTGTTCGGATCGGTGCCGACGGTCTTCACCTCTTCGCCGTCACTCAGGCCGTCGTCATCGCTGTCTTCGTCCAGGGGGTCCGTGTTGGTGTTCGTGACCTCGCGGTAGTCGTTCAGTCCGTCGTCGTCGCTGTCCCAGTCCAGTGGGTCGGTGCCGTAGATGAGCACTTCCTCACCGTCGGTCAGCCCATCGCCGTCGGTGTAGGCGTCCAGTGGGTCGGTTCCGTAGGTGTTGACCTCCTCTCCGTCCAGCAGGCCGTCTCCGTCGGTGTCGTCGTTGTTCGGATCGGTGCCGTAGATCTCGGCTTCTTCCTCGTCGGTCAGGCCATCTCCGTCGCTGTCAACGCCCCCGTCGTAGCCATCGCAGTCCTCGTCGATGCCGTTGTTGTCGATCTCGGTTGCGCTGGGATTGATGCTTGCGTCGGTGTCGTCACAGTCGCTGCCACCGTAGGCGTCGCTGTCGTCGCCGTCGCCGTCTGCGTCGTAGTCGGAGGCGCCGTCGCAGTCCTGATCGACCCCGTCGTACCAGACCTCGTTCGCGGAGGTGTTGACCGTCGAGTCCGTGTCGTCGCAGTCCTGCCCACCGAAGTTGTCCGAGTCCTCGCCGTCGCCGTCCGCGTCGTAGTCGGAGGCGCCGTCGCAGTCGCTGTCCACGCCGTCGTACCAGG